>AUXO015832327.1_pt1 | contig 12854 bp, 21 predicted proteins | sample 768731 | NCBI WGS metagenome assembly AUXO01 (sample SAMN02715735, study PRJNA202380) | gut metagenome | biome: sheep rumen | host: Ovis aries | place: New Zealand: Palmerston North
GTAGCGGCATTTTTTATGCCGGTTCGAATCCCACTCTCTCCGCTAAAATGAAGAACCGCATGGTTGTGGGAAAAAGTCGAAATTCCTGTCAACCACGCGGTTTTTTCGTTGTCCTGCGCCTACGTAAAATTTGCCTGTTCGAGCCACATTTTGCCTATCGCGGAAAAGTTTCGTGACTTTTTTCGTGACCGCAGTCACTATTTATTGGCCAGGCGCTGTTCGAAGTAATTCACGGCCTTTTCATTCATTTCTTTTTCGATATCGGACAAGGTGTTCCTGTACGTTCGCTTCAGGATATTATCGGTCCGCCACCCGCCGCGCGACATGATGTATTGATCGGGGATCCCCAATGCATGGAGTATGCTTGCCCCGAAGTGACGGAGATCGTGCATCCGGAAGCGTGGTAGTCCGGCGTTCTTGACGGCATGCTCCAGACGCTGCGTAAGGGCTTGTGGCGTGCTCTTATTGATCACATAACCAAATCCTCGCCCGATCGCTTTGATGGCCTCTGCGGGGTAAATAATCGTCCTGTACGATGCGTCAGTTTTGGGAGTATCCTTGTACACCCATTTATGATCCGCATTCATGACGCGTGACCGTCTGACGGTGATGGAATTGGCCTTGTAATCAATATCCTCATATTTCACGCCGCATGCTTCCGACCGGCGCATCGGTCCAAAGGCACACATCAGCACGCAGACATACAGTTCATGATCAGTATTCTTGATGGTAGAAATCAGCTTCTCGACCTCTTCCGTTGTCGGAGTGTACAGTTCTGGCCGTTTCCCTGCCGGCAGTGTGATCGACAGGTGCTTATCCGGACAAAACATTTGGACAGCAGCAGTCAGCAGGCCAGCTATGTTCCTGATCGTCTTAGGGTTTAGGTCCAGATCGGATATAAATCGCTGTGCGGAGATCGTATCCAGGGCAGTCAGCTTGATGGATCCGAACAGTGACGACTCGAAATGTGATCGGTACATGCTCATGTAGGACCTGTGTGTTGACGGTGACAGGACATTCTTTTTACTTTCAATGTACTTAAGAATAGCCTCGCCTACAGTCAGATCTGACAGCTTTGGACCGTCCTTGTAAGCATTCGCGAGACGTTCAGCTTCGCGTTTTGTATCTGCCGTAAATGATTTCTGGTGTATCTTCCCTGCACTGTCCTTATAGTCGTAGATCGTCACTTTCCATGTCCCAGATTTTGTTTTCTTGGCTTTTGGCATATCATATTCTCCTTTTTTGGGTGCAAAAAACACAGGTAGCATTGCCACCTGCTCCCGGAGTTGATATACTATATCTGCCGTAATGCTCTTCCGGGAGCTTACATCGTGCCGTCTGTCCTGCCGCAATCAGGATGGACGGTTTTTATTTAGTTGTTCATGCGCATCGGATTCGATTGCCTGGATTCCATATCTTTCTACGCGCTCAAAGTCGCCATTTCGTATATGCTGGATGGCGTGCCAGAACGCATCCACCTGTTTTTTCTGAGATAACTTCCCATTCAATAAAATCGTATACGTGCCATCAGGGTTTGGCGATACCAGCTCCGCCGCTCCTGTCGGCATGTCCCCGTTTAAATAAACGAAGACGTCATCAACAAGGATCATCCATATCCGTCCTTTCTGCCTTGCGCTTCAAGGCCAAAGCCATTGTGTATAGTGCCTTTAGGTCTTCAGGTTCCATGTCGCGCTGGACATCATATAACGCTCGCAATTCCGGATTAGTCGCCATATCCTCTGCCATTCTTGCTGTCGTTTCATTAGTGTAATAAGTGTGGTGTTGTGATTCTTCGACACCTGTCGCAATGTACTCCGGGCTGACACCAAAATAGTCGGCCAGGATCCTGATCTTGTCAGCCTTTGGGTGTGACTTCCCTGTCTTCCAGTCACTTAGAGTCGCTGTAGATATGCCGGTATCTTTTGATACGCGATACGCAGTGATGCCTCTTTCCTTACATAGTTTCTCAAAGATGTCATACATAGCAATTCTCCTTTGCCTCGGAAAACCGAAAAAACATGTTGACACCATCGGAAAGCCGTGATATATTACAACCATCACGGAAAACCGATGTAGAGCAAATCGGAATTCCTTGGTAGTTCGGAAACACATATAAATTTGTGAGTGGTAATTTCAAATATATCGTATTTCCGAAGTATTGTCAAGAATAGCAGCCTAGAAGGGGGTGAAAAAGTGAAGAAACTTAAAGAGCTTCTGGAGTCAAAGGGCGTGACTCCGTACAGAATGGCCGTTGACCTCGGCTTTTCCCAGAGCACGGTATCTGAATGGCTCAGCGGAGAGTATAAGCCGAAAGCAGACAAACTTTTACTGATCGCCAGATACTTTGGGGTTCCGGTAGAAGAGTTGATCGAAGAGGAAAAAACATAAAACCGGAAGGTCGCTAAAAACAATCGAGGAAGTAAAAGGAAGGAGAAAATGATGATTTTAAGTATCATCTTGTTCGGAATTGGAATCGGGCTGTGCCTGCTGAGTATCGTTTTGAGTGACAAAGCGAAGAACATTGTTCCCGGAATAGCTGCAGGCGTAGCAGTGATGTTAGTAGCCGGAGCCATCTCATTCGTTCCGACCGGATATGTAGGTATCAGGACAGTGTTCGGACAGATATCAGACAAACCTGTAAAAAGCGGTATCAGTTGGCACATCCCATTCATAGAGCGGGTTCACACAGTCAATTGCAAACAGCAGGAAGTCGACTTTAAGGATCTTCAGATTTGGTCGGAAACGTCTGAACGGACAGAGCTATACTGCCAGAACGTAGTCGTCGATTATCAGATCAATGCGGAATATGCAGCCTGGATCTGGTCGAACGTAGAAGAATGGGACAACAATCTAGTCAAACAAACATCTATTGAGTCCGGCATTAAAGCTGCGACAAAACTCTACAACGATACAGATGTGACAGATCGAACCAAAATTGAAGGATCTGCCAAGGAATGTATTCAGGAAGCTCTCAACGAAAAATATAAAAACCAAATAGTGAATGTTGTTTCTGTGACGATCGGAAATATCAATTTCTCCGACGCCTACAACGAAGCGATCGAAAAGAAAGCACAGGCCAAGCTGGCGGCTGAAGCAGCAGAGTACCAGAACACGCAGGTGACGCAGCAGGTCAAGGCAGAGGCTGAGCAGAAGAAGATCCAGGCACAGGCTGAGGCTGATGCAAAGAAGATCCAGGCAGAAGGGGATGCTGAAGCGACAAGGATCCGGGCGGTAGCAGAAGCGGAAGCAAATGAGCAGATCGCGAAGTCGTTGACACCAGATCTTATCGAACTCGAAAAGGTCAAGAAATGGAACGGCGAGCTTCCTATGGTCCAGGGCGCGACACAGCCGATTTTGGATTTATCGAGCGACGACGAACCGAGCACTGAAGGTTAAGGAGGGCTTATGAAACCGGAAGAGAGGATCCGGAAGAGAGTTGGCATCCTGCTCGACTGCGCCAACCTGATGGAAGTCAGCCGGCGAACCGGTATATCGCGATCCACGCTTCGAAACTGGCAACATGATCCTCTGAGGATTCGAGCTGTCGAACTGGAAAAGCTCGAAGACCTGTTGGGTACCGGGAAAGAGAGGTGCCGGCGATGAATACGACATGGATCGAAAAGAACGGATTCCATCGGAAGGTCAGAACATGGTCTTATGCGGTAATCCTGACACAGAAGGGCGGGAATGATGTGAAGACGGTCGTGCTGCACGGGCAGACATCAATGGGGCAGGCCAAAAGAACCGCTCTGGAAGACAATCCGGGCTACAGATTCAAGATGATTGTTCCTTTGACGGAAAGGGACTTTGAGAAATAAGGGGAAAAATTATGAAGGGGATGGAAATGATTAAGGCGGCAGGGATCGTGACCACGTTCTTTGCACTGATCAGGCCGCAGGAGCAGCCGCCGATGTGGTTTGTTGTGGTGTTTGGGCTTGTGATGTATGAGTGCATCCTGTGGGTGTTCAGGATCCAGCGCAAAGTAAAACGAGAGCGAAAGATTAGTCAGAACGTGGCGTTCCGCAAGAGAGACGGTGAGGCACTAGACAACGAACTGTTTAATCCGCTCAAGGGGGTGAAAGCATGAATATTCCGGTGATCCTTCTGGCCGCTACATTAGCCGGAGCCGGAACAATCGAAACAGAGACCGAGAAGCCGTATTCCGATGAGGATTTATACGTTCTCAGCCACATCATCAGTGCTGAGGCAGGAAACTGCAGCGAAGACATGATGCTATACGTCGGTAGCGTTGTCCTTAATCGCGTCGAGGATGATCGCTTTCCGGACAGCATCTATGAAGTAGTGTTCCAGACAGATCCGACACTGCAATACGGTCCGACGGAAGACGGGTCATACTACAAAGAACCGACACCGGAAGCGGTAGAGGCCGCCGAAAAACTCCTGGAAGAAGGAAGCGTACTTCCGGCAGACGTCATTTATCAGTCAAACGAGATCCTGGGCGAATATTACACGCATCTGGATCCGCCGCCCGGAGTAGGGAAGAGGATGTATTTCTGTAAGTGAGGGAATTATGCAGTTCATAAAGATAGACAAAGACTTTCAGAATCGTCTTAGACCGCTTAATGCTAAAGAGTACAAGGGACTGGAAGATCTCATTAAGAAGTATGGATGCCTCGAACCGATTAAGCTCTGGAATGGATATATCGCTGATGGGCATAACAGATATGAAATCTGCATGAAGAATGGCATTCATTTTGAGCAGGTGGATGTTACTGGCGAGTTCGAAACCAAGTCAGATGTTATGAAATGGATCGTTCAGAACCAGATTGCCAGCCAGGCAGGCAGACAGCTTACTAAGACGGAACTGGTTCAGATGGCACTGGCGATTGAAAAGCAGGTGGCGGTTGAGGCTGCGGAAAAGATGCAGTCAACTTTGAAACAAAATACCGCTAGTTCAAATTTGAACGAGCGGAGCGAACCGATCCGCACGGCATCCAAAGCAGCGGAGTCCATCGGGGTATCAGAGAACACATACCGTGATATGAAGCTGGTCGTAGAGAAAGGAAGTGAAGAACAGATTGAGAGAATGAATAAGGGTGGCAGAGGCAATGCTCCATCAGCGATTGCGAAGGAAATCAAACAATCAGATGTAACTAAAAAAACTCCTAAATCGAAGCCGTTAGAACCGGCTGAAGACTTTCTGATAAGAAGTCGAGCAGAGGCGATGGCAGCGGAAACTAGAACTGCAATCGGAGTGATTGGCGTACAGGCACAAAAGATCACGGAAGAACGTTTGAATGGTTTCCTGGATGTTTACAAGAAGAAGGAACTTGAAGATGTTACGGCGGAAATCAGCTTTATGATCGAACACTGCAAGCGAGCCATCAAGACTTGTGAGGCATACCTAGAAACCTGTCGCCAGTAAAAAAGAAGCCGTGTGGAAGACGGCCTCTTAAAAAAGGTGCGTGAATAATAGAATACTACGCACCTCAAATATAGCACATATGAGAGGGTAAAACAATGAAAAATAGCTATGGTGATATTCCAACTGGGAAACTGTTAAACATGGGGAGTGTAACACTTTGCAAGATGCTTATCGATCCCCAGCTGGCTGCGAAAATGTTGAAGCACAGGAATACGCTGAATCGCACAATTGCGAAGAGCACAGCGGAAGCGTATGCGGCAGATATAAGAGCCGGTCTTTGGGATGGAGATGCTGTGGTCCCGATTGTATTTGATCGCTATGGTGTTCTCAGGGATGGTCATCACAGGTTAAATGCGATCATTCTGGCAGGAACATCTGCTGAGTGCTGGGTTGTGTATGGCGCGGAGCCGACCAATACATACGATCTTGGAAGGATAAGATCGATAAACGACAAACTTAAGATGGACGGCATTTCAGTTAATTACAACGAAACGGCTTTGATCAGATCCATTGGGCATTTCCTGTTTAACGTATCCAAGATCCCTGTTGGAGAAATAATGAAGGCGTATAAGACAGACGGCAAGACAATTCGACTCATTTGCAATATCGCCGCGAGAGGAAAATCAACAGGCATTGCGAGAAAAACGCCAATAACGGCAGCTATGTATATTGCTTATAAAACAGGATATGTCACAGAAAGTCAGTTAATTGATTTTGCAGAAATCGTCAATACCGGCATACCAAAGGATGTAAGACAGGTAGCTCCTATTGTCTTGAGGAATCAAATTCTATCTCAGAAGTTGACTTATGCAACGGCAACAGGTCGCAAGCGTTACTTCAAGATTACCCAGGAAGCACTTTTTTACTTCATTGAGAACAGACCGAGAAAGAACGCGTTTAACGGACAGGATATGTTTGAAAAAGCATTTATCGACAGTTTTCGCGACGGTTCTCTGTTTGGTCCTGAGGGGGCGATCTAATGCATTCTACATTGAATCCAAGTGGAGTCATGAATCTAATATTCGCGATGTATGCGGTTTCCTGCAACGACTTACTTCTGGCATACAAACGGTCCAGAAAAGCGAAGACAGAAGAACAGCGGCAATTCGCCAAGATGGAATCGGCCTTTTTGGAGAAATGGTTTCAGAGAGACCCATACTGCATCCTGTCTGATCCGGACAGAATCATCAAAGGTGTACAGGACAAGGCAATCCAAGGCGGGCAATTTCATTTCGAATTCTACAGAGGAAAACCTAACGAGGAAGAAGAAACATGATACACACCATAGATTCACCACCATGTAATGATCCGAGACCGTGTTTTGCGAAGATGGAATACCGCGGGCAGCAGCGCTGCAAGATCCTGGTGGAAACATATCATCCGGGTAAAAGGTGCCCGTTCTGTAAAACGAAAAATACAGACGTTGTGAAGAAGGGAGAAGAGAAGTGAAGATCGTATTAACTCACATCCTGATTGAGAATTTCAAGGGGATCAAACACCTTGAGATCGGTTTCGGGGATCCAACATACATCAGCGGCAGGAATGCTTCCGGCAAGACCACGATCAGCGATGCGTTTTCCTGGCTGCTGTTTGATAAAGATAGTGCCGGCAGTTCCGCGTTCGCGATCAGGCCAAAGGACGCAGATGGCAAGGATATCGACAATATCGAAATCAAAGTTGAGGCCATGCTTGTCGCTGACGCTGAAGAAATCGTCTTGACGAAGGTTCAGAAGCAGAAATGGACCAAACATCGCGGATCTACAGCTCCGACGTTCGAAGGAAACGTCAACGAATTCCAGATCAATGGTTATCCGGCAAAGAAGAACGAATATGACCAGAAGATTCGCTCATTGATTGATGAGAATCTGTTCAAGCTCATTACAAATCCGAGAACATTTGCTGCCATGAAGTGGCAGGATCAGCGGAAGACGCTGATGGAATTTGTTGGAGATATCACAGATGAAGATATCCTCAATAAAGACATCTCGAAGTACGAGCCGATCAGAGATGATGTACTGGCTGCCGGCGCCGATAAGGCCAGAGAAAAGGCAGCGGTTACACTCCGATCCCTGAAAAGGCAGCAGGATGAGTATCCTGTCCGGATTGATGAAGCAGCACGCAATGTCGTGGAAACCATGCCGGATGCAGAAATCGAATCTGGGATTGCTGCATGTGAAGCAGAATTTGATGCCATCCACAACGCCCGTGAGAGCCTTTCTAAGGCGGTTTCTCCTGCATCCGAAGTCCAGAACCAGATTGCGGAAAAGCGGCTGAAAATGGCTGAAATTGAACGCACGGCGGCATATGAGGATGCCAAGGTTAATGGTGCCGCACAGACGGAAGCAAACAATGCTTTGGTGGCATTAAAAAAGGCAGAATCCGAGCGGGATGTGCTTTCAAATAAGCTGAGTTTTATTGAAGCCGGAATGAAAGAAAATCAAGCGCGAATAAAGGAATTGGCTTTCAAATATAAGGAAGCTGCTTCCAGAGAATTTCCGGAAGAACAGAAAGCGTGTCCAACATGCGGGCGACCATTTGATAGTCACAAGATCCTCAGACTGAAGCAGGAATTCCGCGCCAGGACGGCGAATAATCTTGAATTCATTAATCAGCAGGGAAAAACACTCAGAGAGAAAATCGACTCTCAGACTTCCGAAATTGAGTCCATCAAAAAGCGAATTTCCGGACTTACCGCGGATGTAGATGGTTTAAATGCAAAATATGAGGAATTAAAAGCCATCGCAGACAGTCTGGTCAAAACAGACGTCACAAAGAATCCCGAATACATTCAGCTTAAGACTGAAATCGAAAAACTGAATACAAAACTCACGCCTGCAGAAGATAACAGCACGGAAAAGGCAGAACTGGCAGCTAGAGAGACAGCGGCAAAAGAAAAACTCGCAAAATGCCGTGAAGAACTGGCAAAGATCGAGGCTAACAGAAAACTGCAGGAACGTATCGAGCAGTTGAAAGAGGAACAGCTCGACTGCGGGCAGAAGGTTGCCGACCAGGAGCAGATCGTATACCTGCTGGATGAGTTTATGAAGGACAAAATGAATCTTCTGTCTGACAGGATCAATAGTCACTTCGAAAAGGTCCGGTTCCGGTTGTTCACAGAACAGATCAATGGCGGCATGAAAGAAACCTGCACCATGCAGATTAACACGAACGGATCCTACGTGGATTATTCGGATGCCAACAACGCAGCCAAGATTCTTGGCGGTCTGGACGTAATCAAAGCCCTGTCAACGCTGTACGGAGTCACGGCACCTATCTTCCTGGATAACGCCGAAGCTATTGACTCTTTCAACACACCGGAGATGGATGCACAACTCATTCTTCTGGAAGTATCTGATGATAAGGAATTGCATGTAGAAAGGGGTTAATCAATGATCATCAAAGCAAAATTTCTCCGTAACGGAGCGCCGGCAGGCATGGCGTATTCGTATCTTGCGCCGAATGACGGCGAATCATATCAGGTAGGGGATCTGGTAATGCTCAGGTCTGATGCCATCGGCCAGATTGTAGAAGTTGACGTCCCGGAAGACAAAATCGGTTTTCCAGTTGAAAAACTGAAAGCATTTATCGGAAGAGCGGTTAATCCGGAGATCCAGATTCCGGAAGAGCAGAAAGGAGATCAGTAATGGCAAACGAAATTGTACAGATGCCGTCAACAGGCAAAATGATCACATCCTATCTCAGTAATGATGCTGTCAGACAGAGCATCGAGAAGGTTGTGTCAGGAAAGAACACTGACAGATTCATCACTTCTATTGTTAGTGCTGTCCAGGCAAATCCGTTGCTTTCGGCATGCACAAATCAGTCTATTCTCTCATCAGCTCTGATGGGTGAATCTCTCCAGCTCCCTCCGTCTCCGCAGCTCGGTTACTACTATATGGTCCCGTACAAGAATAAGAAAAAGATCGGGAATCAGCTTGTCGAAATTCAGGAAGCACAGTTCCAGATGGGCTGGAAGGGCATGATTCAGCTTGCGATCCGGTCCGGCCAGTATAAGAACATCGTGGTCAACGAGATCAAAGACGGGGAGATCGATTATAACCCGATCACGGAAGAAATCGACCTGCATCCGATTAAGGATCCTGCAGTCAGGGCGAATGCTAAAACCGTCGGATATTATGCCGCGTTCGAGCTTGTCTCCGGATTCAAAAAAGAGATGTTCAGCCCGATTGAAGCCTTGGAAGCACATGCATCGAAGTATTCCAAGACATATCAGTCCGACAAGAAGTACGGAAACAAACGGTCCACATGGTCAACGAATTTCGATGCCATGGCCAAGAAGACTATGATCAGGCAGCTCCTCAGCAAATGGGGGATCATGTCCGTCGAGATGCAGCAGGCTTATGTAAATGACATGGCCGTCATCGATGAGGACGGCACTGCCAGATATGTGGATAACCAGACCACGATCGAAGAACGTGTCCAGGAAGATATCGCGGACAATGCAAACAGTGAGGCATTTGAGGATGTTATTGAGGCAGAAGCAGTTGAAGTACAGCCCGTACAGCAGGCACCTGCCCCACGGCCGGAGAAACCGAGACGCGGACGCCCGCCGAAGAATCAGGCACCTGCACCGGCCCCGACACCAGCGCCAATTCCGGAACCGACACCGGTTGCCCAGGAAGAGCCTGTAGTTGAAGCAGAAATCGAGCCGGAAGTATCGTTCGCGCCGGCACCGGAATGGGAGTGATTGTATGAGGATCATTGATCAATGGGGATCTGCAGACATTTCGTATGAGAATGCTGCGATCATGCTCGATGACGGAAATATCGTCGCCTACCTTCCAGCGGCAGCAGGGAATAACCTAAAGATCCTGCTGGCCGAATACTCTGATGGAGATGTAGCAAGAACAGCCATGAAGAAGCTCCGGATTCATTATCAGCGAAATGCAGATAGTTTTGAGCGGGCACTCGGGAATATGACGGAATACTTCCAGTTTCCACCAGAGGAACACTTATGAGCACTATACAGGTAGTCGGCACAGGATCATCCGGGAACACATATCTGCTCACATGTGGAGCGGAAACACTAGTGATTGATTGCGGCATCCGGTTCCTGGACGTGAAGAAAGCAATGCGTTTCCAGATCCGGGGAATTGTTGGAGCTATCACAACGCACGCGCATGGCGACCATTCGAAATATGCCCACGAGTACGAAAAGTCTGGCATAGAGGTATGGAAGCCATATCTGGACAGCACCCTAATCCAGGCAAAGAAAATGGGCGGTTTCACAATCAAATCGTTTCCCTGTATCCATGATGTGCCCTGCGTCGGATACCTGATAGAGCACTCAGACAGCGGCCTAAAGATGCTGTATGTGACCGATACAGAATATGTCAAGTATACGTTCAACGGCCTGACAGCAATGCTGATTGAGGCCAACTATGGCGAAGAATACGTTAATCGTGATGAAGCTAAATACAGGCACGTTCTGGAAGGTCACATGAGCATTGAGACGGCTACAGAGTGCATTAAAGCCAATATGAATCCGGGTCTGAAAAACATCGTTTTATGTCATCTCAGCAACGGTAATTCAGATCCGGATGCATTCCAGATAACCGTCAAAGAGGCGGTTCCTGACGGTGTAGCAGTAAACATAGCAGCCCCAGGGCTGACAGTAGAACTATAAGAAAGGGTTTACACAAATATATGAATACATGGATAGGTATAGGCCGATTGACAGGGGATCCAGATGTAAGAGTATCTGGAGACACAAAGTTTGCACGATATACACTCGCGGTCGATCGTAACGTTAAAAGAGATCCAAATAATCCCGATCAGCAGACAGCCGATTTTATCAGCTGTGTTTGTTTTGGAAAAGGTGCAGATTTTGCTGATACATATCTCAGAAAAGGTACCAAGATCGCAGTCACAGGCCGGATCCAGACGGGCAGATACACAAACAAGGATGGACAGACTGTATATACGACGGATGTCTATGTGGAAAGGCATGAGTTTTGCGAGTCGAGATCGGCCAATTCCGGTCAGGGTACTTCAAGCCCACAGCCGCAGTCACAGCAGGTACTGCCCGCATCCGTGCAGGCTCCGCAGACAGTAGATACCAGTTTCGTGAACATTCCGGAAGGTATTTCTGCGGAAGTCCCGTTCGCGTGATAGAGAGGTGCTGCGTATGGATATGAATGCCGATAAATCGTTGATAGAGATTCTCCGCAGCAGAGAAGGATCCGAAGTCGTTGGCGCGTTCATTGACTGGCTGAAGGAGATGGACGAAATCCAGAAGTCATCATGGGAAGTGGTGCTGGAAGAAGATGATAAGATCCAGGACTTCCTGCATGAATTTGAATTTGAGTCAAACAACAAGAAGCGTGCCGTGATTGGTACCAGGCTGCATAACAGTCGGGTGAGACGCAGGAAAGCAAAGGATGTATCAAAGAAGCTCAAGCCAGTCTCAGATTTCATGCGGGAGATATCCACCCGGAATCTAACCCGGCTGCTTAACAAGATGCGTGGCGATCTCAAGGCTGCAGAGGATTTTATAAATAGCGATAGAGAATACAAGCCAAGGTCTACGAGAGAAAAATGAGGAGAAGCACATGCACGAATATATAAAGATCGAGACTCCCTTCAACAGGGACATAGGCGGAACCAAGAAACTGATCGAAGGTGACTGGCGAAACGAGACAGTTGAGTTCCTGCAGGACAATCAGTGGGAATGCACCGAGAAGATTGACGGAACCAATATCGGAATCGTCTGGGATGGCCACAAGGTCTCCTACCAGGGCCGGACCGAAAGAGCGCAGATCCCGGCGCACCTGATGAACAGATTGATCGATATGTTCGGCGGGGAAACCAATGAGGAACTGTTTGAACAGAAATTCGGAGAGATGCAGGTCATCTTGTTCGGTGAGGGATATGGGCCGAAGATCCAGAATGGTGGCAACTATCGCCAGGATGTGAGCTTTATCCTGTTTGATGTGTATCTGCCGGAAAGCGGCATCTGGCTGAAGAGAGACAGCATTGAGGACATCGCCAAAACATTTGGAATTGATGTTGTGCCGATTATTCTGACCGGAACATTACAGGATGCAATCGATTATGTGAAGACTAAGCCTCAGTCAACGATAGGGACAGCACCCATGGAAGGACTTGTGTGCAGACCGGCAGTCGAAATCCTTGACAGGATGGGACGCAGAATCCTCGTGAAGGTAAAGGTAAGGGATTTTACGTGATCATATAACAGCAAAAGCAGGAGAATTGTTATGGATAACAAAACATTAGAATACGCGGATAGCAAAGCATTAGAAATCGTGAGGAACTATATCGACGAGCATCTGGACAAGTCGGACCCGGCGCCGTTCTTTGACGTATACACTGTATGGAAATCCAAAGTGCTCCAGAACTGGAAATACCTCATCAGCAGCTCTCTCCCGGATGGGATGTATTACGAGCTGACCTACAACGGGGATAAGGAAGAGTGGTATCTGGATGC
>AUXO013496661.1_pt1 | contig 12850 bp, 12 predicted proteins | sample 768731 | NCBI WGS metagenome assembly AUXO01 (sample SAMN02715735, study PRJNA202380) | gut metagenome | biome: sheep rumen | host: Ovis aries | place: New Zealand: Palmerston North
GAAAAGTTTAAACACCAGACTAAAGTAGTAGGACGTCAGACTATATTTTCACAAAAATCGAACGATTTCTTCGAACTTTGGTATAGACCGTCTGGTGAAATATTCTGCAAAACACCTGATGGTAAATTTTACGTATTTAACAAACTAAAACAATTTGAACGTTTCTTAAAAGCTAATGCTAAATTAAGAATCGCTGGAGAACAATAAGTATGATAGGTGAATCTAAATTTACAGACGCAGCATTGGATAGTATTACAGACTATGTGCTATCAGTTAAAGCAAAGAAAGAAAAAGCAAACATGTTTGAATGCGTGAAATACGTGGCAGAACAATTGCAGTTCTCAATCGGTGAAGTCACACACGCGTTTGGTGACATGATTAAGAAAGAAGTAGATCGTGCAAATACTGCTACTGACGTAATCGATGAATCAGCTGAAACATTTAGCAAATCTTTATTGACAGAAGCTGATACAAACGTCGAAGAAACACAAGCAAAAGTAGATGCTGCTGAAAAGTCACAGACTACTGAGAAAGACATCAATGCACAAGCTGCAGAAGATAAGAAAACTAATACGTCTAGACGTTATTTTGCATTCGTTAACTTCAACAAAGGTCAAATGTACGTTTGTAGCGAATCAAAGGATGCGGGCAATATAATCAATAAATCGCTCGAAAACCTTTATAATTTCCTCTCGACGTGTGAAAAACCTGAATTTTCTAATGGAATTTTGGTCGCTCCGATCAATTTTAATGCTGCTAAGCAATATTTGACTGCAAATAAAGGAAAAATCAAATATCTTGATTTGACTCCAGAAAAGAAGGCTGAACAGGGACAACAACAGCAGACTAAATAATGTCTATCTTTGCTAAAGAATATATGCAAGGAACGTTTGTCCCGAAGCATCCTGAAAAGTGCTTCAATTACAATGGACAAATTCCAGACGCAAAACCCATAACTTTCCGTAGTTCATGGGAACGTCGTTTATGCAATTTCTGTGATGAGCAAGATAATATTCTTGCTTATGGTTCAGAAGTGCTAAAGATTCCTTATTATAGCAAACAAGATGGCAAGACACACAACTACATTACAGACTTTGTAATGTTTGTTAAGAGTCGTGACGGTAGCTTGAAACGCTACGTAATTGAAGTTAAACCTGAAAATCAGACTGCAAGATTAGACGAACATGGCAATGTTATCATGCCGCCTCCGCCAAAGAAACCCACGCAAAAGAGATTGGCTAGCTGGCAAGAACGTTGTAAGGTGATCGAAAGAAATAATGAAAAATGGACTGCAGCAAGAGACTATTGCTATCGAAATGGTTTTATCTTCAAAGTCATAACTGAAAAAGAACTTCGGTTTGTCATTTCGTTTCGAAAAACATAAATAATTTTACCAGAAAATTATTATATTTGATTTGAGATTATTGTACAAGACGATTTTATAAGAGGCTAATATGAAAATTCGTAAACGTAATCGGTTCTGAAGTTGATTTTAGCAAAAAGAATATTATTGAAGCTATTTCCAGAGCTAATGAGAAAGTAAGACTTGACGAAAGAATTAGCACAGCAGAAATTAAAGATATTGCCAAAAATATTGAAGACCAATGCAAACAAGCTGTAGCTGCTGTTTCATCAGACGATATTCAAAACTTTGTTGAAGATGCCATTATGAAAAGTGGCAAATACAACGTAGCAAAAGAATACATTACTTTCAGATATCAAAAAGCACTAGACAACAGAAAGAACACGATTGATGACAGAGTATTGTCATTGTTACAGGGTGACAATGAAGATATTCAGCAAGAAAACGCAAATAAGAATCCGAACATCGTAAGCACAATGCGTGATTACATGGCAGGTGAAGTTTCGAAGGACTTATCACAGCGTTATTTACTTCCAGCTGACATCTTCAAAGCTCACAAGGACGGCATTATTCATTTCCACGATATGGACTACTTTGCAATGCCGATCCACAATTGTTGTTTAATCAACCTCGATGACATGCTACAAAATGGCACAATCATTTCTGGTACAACAATTGACAAGCCACACACCTTCAAGACAGCATGTAATATTGCATCTCAGATTGTTGCTCAAGTTGCATCATCACAGTATGGTGGACAGACTATTACAGCATCACATTTGTCAAAGTTCATTCCAAGTACGAGACAGTACTTCAAGGAAAAATACCCAACATTAACAGATGCACAGATCGAAGATCTTGTAGAAAGTGATATTACAGAAGGTGTTCAAACACTTCAATATCAAATTATCACATTGCAAACTACTAATGGTCAAACACCATTTGTTTCTGTTTGCTTGTATTTGAATGAAGCTGAAACAGAAGAAGATAAAGCTGATCTTGCAAGAGTTATTGAAGAAATTTTGAAGCAAAGAATTAAGGGTGTTAAGAACGAAAACGGACAATTCTATGCGAACCCATTCCCGAAATTGTTGTACGTTCTTGAAGAAGATAATATTCATCCTGAAAGCAAGTATTTCTATTTAACAAAACTTGCTGCTGAATGTACTACAAAGCGTATGGTTCCTGACTATATCTCTGAAAAGATTATGATGGAACAGAAGAAAGACAAGAAAGGCCACGGTTATTGCTATCCTTGCATGGGCTGCCGTTCATTCCTTACTCCTTATGTCGATCCAAAGACTAAGAAAGGCAAGTTCTATGGCAGATTTAACCAAGGTGTTGTCACTATCAATCTTCCAGACGTCGCATTATCTGCTAAGGGTGACATTGAAAAGTTCTGGTATATCCTCGAAGAAAGATTGGAACTTTGCCATAGAGCATTAAGACTTCGTCATGAACATTTAAGAGGTGTTAAGTCTGACGTTGCTCCAATTCTTTGGCAAAATGGTGCATTTGCAAGATTGAAGAAAGGTGAGAAGATCGATGAACTTCTCTACAATGGCTATTCTACAATCTCACTTGGCTATGCTGGTTTGTACGAAACTGTTAAGTGCTTAATCAACAAGTCTCTTACCGATGATGAAGGTATGGAACTTGGCAAGAAGATTATGCAGAAACTTAACGATAAGTGCAAGGCATGGAAACAAGTAGAAAAGATCGACTATTCTGTGTATGGCACTCCAATCGAAAATACAACAGAAAAGTTCGCTAAATGTTTACAACGTAGATTCGGTATCGTACCTGGCATTACTGATCGTAATTACATTACTAACAGTTACCACGTGCCTGTATTTGAAGAAATTGACGCGTTCAAAAAGATCGATATTGAAGCTGAACTTCAGCCATTGTCTCCAGGTGGTGCTATTTCGTATATCGAAACACCAAACATGGAAAACAATGTTGAAGCTGTATTGTCAGTCATCCAGTACATGTATGATAAGATTATGTACTGCGAAATCAATTCAGAGTTAGACTGGTGTCATGAGTGTGGTTCTACTGGTACGATTGAAATGATTCGTGATGAAAATGGCAAGTTCATTTGGCGTTGTAGAAATTGCGGTAATACGGATTTATCAAAGATGAACGTCATCCGTCGTGTATGCGGATACCTGGGTAATGCTAATTACATGGCTCAAGGTAGAATGGGCGACATTCACGATCGAGTTAAACATCTGTAAGTTATCTTCGTGTTATAGCACAAATCCTGCATAGCAATATGCAGGATTTTTATTATATTTGAATAAATATCTTTATGAATTATCGGAAACATTAAATTCGTCGACTCCGCTGATGGCGACGGTGTTCGAGTATCATTGTTTGTGTCGGGTTGTAGAAATCATTGCAAAGGTTGCTTTTCTGAAGTAACTTGGGACTTTAATTACGGACAACTCTTTACTGCCATCGAAGAAAATGAAATTATTGAAGCTTGCAAAAAGCCATACATCTCTGGTTTGACAATTTTGGGTGGAGACCCAATGGAACAAGAGAATCAGTTGGCATTGTTAGCTTTCATCAAAAAATTCAAAGAAGAATGCCCTAACAAGACTTTGTGGATATTTACAGGTTATGTGTATGAACGAGATCTTTTGTATGGCCAACGCAAATACATTCAAGGCGTTACCAACGCAATTCTTGACTATACAGACATTCTTGTTGATGGACCTTTCATTGAAGAAAAGAAAAATCTAACTTTAAAATTCAGAGGAAGCTCTAATCAACGTTTGCTGTCTAAAGAAGACAGAGCAAAACTTTCAAAAGCACAGTAAAATTATTATACTTTAAACATGAATAATAACATTTCTCATGTAGTGATTGAAGGCTGTGATGGTGTTGGTAAGTCGACACTTCTCTTTGGTTTACAGAAAAAGTTCAACAGAATTGGTCCATCTTTTAGGGATAGGGGAGAACTATCAGACTTTGTATATGCAAAGAAATTTGGTAGAAGTGTAGTTTCTGTAAATCAGTGTCATTTACCTTTCTTGTATGTTCTAATTACAAAATCTGAAGATGAAATTCGTAAACAACTTGAAAAACGTGCACAAATAGATCCAGTTGCAGCAAAAGATTTATCTGAAGAATTAGATGCTGTTAAAGATCAAAGATTGTTCATGGATGTGTTTCATGAATTCAAAGTCGATCATCATGCTATAATGTGTAATTTGACTGGCAAAACTATTGATGAATCGATAGATTTTGTCTACGATAAGATTAACGAATATATCGACCATTTGCCAAAAGATTGTGCAGATTCTACAACTCACTTTATTCTTAGTAGTGCAGCTTGTAAGAAACAGTGGCGTTTTCATTCAATCGATGGACAACCTTACTTTAATTCAAAGATGGCAATTCTAGACCCAGATAAACATAATGGTGTCTATGAAACAGTTACTGACAAAACATATCCAGTTTCTTTGATGTATGCAGCAGAGTTTGAACCATACGTCAAAGATCGTGTTAAAACAGATAAGAATTTAGCAATAGTTGACAATAGAGTATTTTCAGATGATCATGAAGTAATTCTTCCAGAACATACGACGAATGTCATGAATTGCATGGAAGGTTTCATGAATGTTTTTAACACATCATCTTGTGTCGAATATTACACAAGATATGGGTATCGTCATGGAGTATCTCCAATGTTATATTTGGCAGCTATGGCAAATACAGTGATATTCTTTGACCAAAGACATACTCTTCAGATGGACATTTACGAACAAATTTACAAAAATCATGAAGAGCTCATTAACTATGTGACATTTATTAGTAAGGATTCATTGAAAGAAAAGAAAAAAGGCGTTTTTGATGACGAAAACATTAAAAAAGCCATACTTTTTGCACAAAAACAGTGGTATTTGGTCAACAAGACAAAGTTTTTATAAATATTTAAAACTTTGATAGTATAAATAAATATTATAATTGCAATTATAAGGAGTATTTTCAATGGATAATAAGCAAAAATTACTTGCAGAACAGGCTCTATATACTGCTGCATCTCGTTTTTTCGATGAAGAACCAACAATCGTTGAAGCAAAGGCTGACGACGCAAAAACCGTAATCTCTGAAAAGACACTTTACACAAAGGATGGAACTCCAGTTAACGTTCCTGATGATGTGTATAATGCTATCTTTAAGACAACTTCACTTGGTGTAGCTGCTGGTGATGAAGGTGATGCAGACCCAGACGCACTTCAGACTGAAACCGGCGTCGATTTCGATGCTAAGGCAAATGCTGCTCAAGTTGCTGCAGCAAGTAAAGATCTTGCTAAGCAGAAAGCTGCAACAAGCTTTGGTGATCGTGCTTCTGCAGGTCAGGCAATCTATGATGCGCTTGCTGGAGAAATCAACACAGTTGTTAAGGAATTCGCTAACGAACAGATCGAAAAAGGCCGTATTACTTATGACGAAGATCTTGGCGAATGGGTCATTGGTAATGACGATCCAAAGGCAATTAAGCAGTTGCTAAGTATTCTTGAAGTTAAGGTCTATCAGGAAGTTATCAAGCCAGCTAAGGCTACTTTGAAGAAGAGTCAGCAAGATGCTCTATTGGCAACATTCCACAAGACATTCACCAACCCTGCACACGTTAAGGATGGTACACCTGCATTCAAGGGTGCTAAGTTGCTCTTGAAGAAGACTTTGAATGGCATGAAGGAAAGCACTGGTGCTACTGAAACATTCGATGTCGACGCTGAAGCACTTGCAGAAGCATTCTACAAGGCATGTAACACTGTTCTTACAGAAATGTATGCAAAGCGTTATGATGTTGAACCAGAAGAAGCTTCTCAGATGTTCATCCTCAAGGATACACCTGCAGCTGAAAGCGCAGAAGACTAATCATTCTTCATATTTACCTTATTTTAAAACAGCAGCTCGCAAAGCTGCTGTTTTTCATTGATAAATACTTTATTAAATTTTAATAAACTGAGGTGATTTTATGTTAAATTGCGACACAGTTCGCTTCGATGGTAAAAATATTGCGCTCATCTATGTAGGTGATAATAGTGGTTGTTCACACGTAAGACTTAGATATAACGCTATGTATTTCGATGGTATTGATACTGGTGTAATTCCTATTGTGATGCCTGTCTTTACATTCGATCCTAACATTTTGGCACATTGCAAATCAATTGTATTCCAACGTCCAGTTTCTCCAACTCACGTAGAAATTGTTAAACGTTACAAAGCATTGCAGCCAAAATATGGCTATAAGATGGTATTCGAACTTGACGACTTGATTTTCAAAACTGGTCTCGGTCCTGCTGATAAAGAAGATGGTATTCCATCTTACAATATGAGTAGTCAGCGTATCAATCTTGATGCTATTCAGAATGTATTGAAAGATGTTCTTCCTTTGATGGATTTGATTGTAGTTTCAACTGACTATTTGAAGAAAGCATTTGAAAAAGTATTTGGCGTAAACAATGTCATGACAATTAAAAACGTTGTGCCAAGATACTTGTGGAACTATCCTCGCAAAGGTGATATTACTGAAGATTTGAAAAAGCCTAGAGTAATCTATTCAGGTTCTCCAACGCATTACATCAACCCAATTCCTCCGAGAGCACCATCTCCTCAAGAACCTCAGGGCTTTCCTGGCATTGCTGGTAAACGCGGTGACTGGAATACAGCACTATGTGACTGGGTTATTAAGAATGTCAAAGAAGATAAGATTGACTTTATTTGCATGGGCGCTCTTCCATTCTTCTGGGAACCTATCAAAGACAAAATCAAATTCATTCCTTGGGCAAATTCTCAAACATTCCCAAGATTGTTCATGGAACAAATGGCAGATTTTAGCATTGCAAGTATCGTAGATAACGAATTCAATAAATGCAAATCAGCCTTGAGATTTACTGAAGCTTGTGCAACAGGTGCTGTCTTTATTGGTACAGTCTTTAGTGCTAATGATGATAGTCCTTACAGAGAAATTCATCCTGAATGTAAGTATTACGACAATTGGACAGTAGATCAAATCGACAATATGTTCTGGAAATTGTGTAAAAAAGAAAAGTTCAATGAAATCAGAAATTGGCAATATCAGCAATGTAATCAAGCAGACTTCTGGCTAGAATCTTCAAAACATATGAATGATTGGATGAACATGCTTGACAGCAAAGATACAAGTCAATTCATTTAAGTAAACACTTCAAAAGCCGCTCATCGAGCGGCTTTCTTTTTATCTATTGTTTAAATCAATTTCTGTGTGAATTTCACTCATTTCAGCTTCGTCAACTAATACGTCAAAATCACATTCTTCATATTCAAACGTACACGTAAAAGTTGCTATGTTTGATTGACCAAACTGAAGTTGTAAACTACCAAGATTTGTCAAGAAAACACGCTTGAATAACATTCTAGACACTACCTTTTCAGTATTGTCTAAATTTTGAAGTTCTACAGTCTCAATTCTGTTATAGTGCAAATAATCATCTGGGTGAATCTTATTACTCTTTCTTTCGCCAACGCGAGAACCTGAAATCCAGCATTTTGCTGCATAGTAATTCAAAAGTTTTTCATCAACTGCGAAAGTTACATGAAATGCATTCAATTGACGATAGCCAACAGGATTTGGGTGTAACTGCTTAATGTGTCCAATTTGTGTGTTTAGCATTGGACCACTAATATCAGGAATTGTAAAAGACTTAATGTTGTTTTCAAAAACTGCCATATCCAACTTCTTGCCAGTTAGATTTGGCCAAGTGTTGAAAATCAACTTATATTGGTTGTCATTATAATTGTTAATTATATTCGTTACATGAGACATAACACGTTTTCATCCTATAAATATATTTATGGAAGGCTTAGGCACAGGAACAACATTAGAAACATTACTGCAAGAATCACAACAGCACACGGTGTTGCTGTCTGATCTTCGTGAAAATTCAGAAGTTAGAAGAAAAACTGATGAAAAAACACTTACTCAGTTACAGAAATTACAACAAGCTGCTTCACAAACTTTAGAAGTTGCTAAAGCCCACAAACAACAAAGTAAAGAATCATCAACTACATTAAAAGCCATTAACGAAGCAACAGTTAATGCAAATGCTATTAACGCAAAAAGACAAACATCAGCACTTAACACTTTGAGCAAAACAATAGATGTTGGCCTTAATGTTGTTAATCAGAAGATGTTCAGTCTTATTGAAAAACTTGGTAGCAGTCTTGCTGGTGCATTTGCATCTGTAGGTAGAAGTCTTGAAAATAAATTGTATGGCTTTATGGGCGATCTTAGCATCCTGGTCCGTCCAATCATCGGTGTAGTAAAACTCGGTTTTAAAGCGCTTACCACAGTGTTAGCAGTACCGTTAAAAATGATTTGGACGGGCCTTAAGGCCTTCAGTAATACACTTATTGGTAAGTTAGTCATCTTCGGTACAATGCTGTATTTGGGCTATAAATTCATAACAGGAACAAAGCTCGGCGGCATGATTTACGATAAAGTTAAAGGCGCACTTTGGGACTTTGCAAAAGCTCATCCGATATTGACTGCGCTTACTTCTGGTGTATTTTTAGCGAAAGTGATTGCACCTATTGTAACTGCTATTAGAGGTGTTGGCTCAATAGTCTCTTGGATCGGCGGAAAGATTACACTGTTAAGAGGCGCTGGTGCTGCTGCAGCAGGTGCAGCTGGTACTGGTGGCGCGTTAGCAGCAAGTGTTGCTGCTACAGGTGCTGCTGGATACTTTACTTCAAAGAAAGATGCACGTAAGTATTTGCAAAAACACAACATCAATACAAGAGGCATGACAGAAGAACAAATGCTCACTAAGGCAAATTCTTATAGAGCTGCAACTGAAATGCCAAAACCGACATCACCAACAATGAATTCTACCGCATCCGCAACAAAGCTTGGCAAACTGGGTAAGTATGCAAGTATGGGCGGAAAGGCATTTAAAATCGGCGGTGGTATTGGCGGTATGTTAGGTGGTGCTGCACTTGATTATGCTGCAGATCATGTAGAAAATCAAACTGCAAGTGGTTTATTAAATGTTGGTTCTGCTGCATTAACAGGCGCAGCTATGGGTGCAATGCTTGGACCTATTGGTGCTGCTGTTGGTGGTATTCTTGGTGCTGGTGCATCATTGATTGCTGGTGAAGGTGGACGAAAACTATTTGGTTCAGGCGATGAACAAACAGAAATGGACACACTAACAAACTTGCAAGAACAACAAGCACAATCTTCTAATGCGCAAATTCGTTCTCTTGACGATATCGCTGAATCTATTAGAGAATCTAATAAGACTTTAACAAGAGTCGTTGAAAAGATGAGCACTGATGCACAGCAAGATGTCAATAGACGTGAAGCAAGTACTACTGAACAAGCTCGTCACAGCGATGCCGTAGATCAGATGAACATGACATACGATACAAATAAATTGTTGCAAGGTGTCTTAGATGCGATAAAACAACTTGCTGGTGGTTTAGGCGTAAATGTTTCGACAAGTACTGACACAGCTAGCATAACTATTCCAAAAATGAAATAATGCATACATACACTTTATATAATTCTGCGTTTACGAACAAAAATCCAAATCTATCACCAGTGCATCACCTGCGCTGCGATTTAAAGATGTGTGATAGATCTGTTGATATGCTGACTAAAAACAAAGTTGTTGCAGATATTAAGAAATTTCCAACTGAATTACATTGTGTATTGACAGAAATTCCTGAAATATCATTTAATTCGTCGTGGGATAAAGGTGGTTCAGCTACAACAGTATTTACGCCAATTACTTCATTCTTGAATGAAGGTACTCTTGGCAAAGCTATGCAGTTATTTGCTGGTCATAACAACATTCCATTAGTAGAAACTAACGAATTCTCACAAAGAGTGATGAAAAAGACTGAACGTGCAACGTTGAAACTTAAGTTCACAATTTACACTGATACTTACAATAAGCGTTACAACTTTACATCTACACCATACGAAACATGGCTAAGAATGCTGTATTTTTCTACAGCACCAATTTATAAAGCGACTTATGCTAATTTGTTCAAAATGTTTACGACAATGGCAGCAAACATCAAAGATAATGCCGATGTTATCGATAAAGGTGTCAATTTGTTAACAGAAGGCGGAGCCGCATTCATTAACATTTTGCCATTTACTGAAAAAGGTGCTGATCAGCAAAGTTCTACTAATTTAACAAACACTATTAGTGAATTGTCTACACTTATTACACAATTTTTAGTAGAAGCGAATAAAATTGGTCATGTCTGCTGGGATATTGTAATTCCTGGATATTTGCACGCTACTGACAAAACTTCTTCACCAATTCTTTGGAACGTTCAAAACTTTAACGTAGCATTTTCTGACAAATTTACACGTGGTCTTGTAACGAAACAAAATGTTACTGAAATTTATCGTCCAAGACCGTTATACGCCAATTTCGACGTTACATTAATGTCTAATCAGGTGATGACACGTGAACAATACATCAGATTATTATTTGGCGATATTACAAAAATTACAAAACAGCCTGCAACTAATTCGGCACCTTAACTTGCTGTCTATAGTAATTCTTATACGCATCTGCTTCTGGTGCGTATATTTCATTTGCCCACCAGTTACCAGTTTTAGTCTGATCAAGCACACAATTTACAGTAAAGTCCATGTATGCAGCTTTACCTGTACTGTCAATTTCTTTAGACGGTTTTACTGTCCATGATTGCACATACACTGGTATTTTGTGACTAAATATGCCGGGCAGAATTGATAAGTGCCAAAGTGCACCACCGTAATAACCTTTATACCAGTTCACGGGATTGTCAACTCTTGCTTTATCATTTTGTGAAAAAGTTTCATCAACAAGAACTTTTTGTAAATCATCAGCTGCGCTTTTAATAGCATCAGCCATATCCTTAAGATGTTTTGTTCGTTCAGCAGAATTATCTGCACGAAATGCTGACATCGCAGCCGAACCCATAGTATACATGTCATCAACACCTTTATTCCACGCAGCATTTATTTTTTCGACTTCTTTTGCATTACGCGGTTCATCAGTTAGACCTGTTTTGTATGTACTAAAATCTAACATGTGATTAAGCGCTTTAATTAACGCAGTAGCTGTTCTACTCAAGTTCACCATGCTAAGAGACAAAATTTGATCAGCGTTGAATGTGTGTAATGGTGGAGCATACAAACACAATGCTGCAAGTACACGTTTATAGCCCGACATCAAGTTTGACGGGCCAATAGCTTCCATTGAGTAAATTCTGAATTGCAAGTTAAATGTCGCTTCACCACAACCAGTGTAAGAATGTGTTGTTGCATCACCACCAGCGATCCAAGGAATTTGTGCAACACCAAAAATAGAGTTGATAAGTTGCACTTTCGTGTTTGATTGCAGATTTTTCAATGAATCAATAATGTGTGCAACAGCGTTAGGTTGCCAATTGCTTGACAAACTAAGCGGTGGAAGTTCTTTAAGAACGCCAAATAAACATGTCTTTTCTACTTCGAGTTCAAACACGTTATTGCCATAAATTGTGCTAAGCGAAATTAGCTCTTTGTCAAATGTATGGCCTTTATACGACTCAGTATCTAAGTCTGGTTCTGGCGTAATTGCATCAAAATCGAGCTTACCAGCTTCTTCGTCATCTATCTTCTTATTGTCTTCTGGAGATTGTACATATACAGCCGGATCGACACACTTGCCATCAGGATTTAGTATTTCTTCAAGTTCTACTGGTACAGTTACAAAATTTGGTGCATCTTCTATCGTTGGCATGCTATATTTATGCCTCATAAATAATATAAGTCCTATGATAAACGCAGCTAGTAGAGTAAATATGATGCAGCAAGTCACGGTCGATGATCTTGCACAACTTGATAGTTCTAGAATTGATTTCAAGAACTATGATTTTGGCGATGTGTCGTATACATACATTAGAGAAAATGAATATGCTCGACCTGATATTTTGTCATTGAGAGTATTTGGCACACCAAACTATTGGTGGTTCATCATGTGGTTCAATGGATTTGGAGATCCTTGGCATGATATGATGCCCGATACACTTGTCAAAGTACCACAATTATCGAGAGTAGAAAACGCTATAAAGAAATATAAAACGTATGTTTAAGCAAAGTGATGTTTTCAATTGTAATTCGACAGTTCTTCCATTTACTGCCGACCAACTAAATGCTATTGTCAAGTCTACAGTGTCTTGCGGTTTTGTTTTCTGTAATTATGCAGAACTAATTACAACAATAAACAAAATCAATCGAGCATCGACTTATGATGTAACATTGAATACTGACGAAATTATCAAAAACAATACAGATCCAACTAAGAATTACAACGTTGTTATTCAAGTAGAAGGTGATAGAAAGAATAACATTTACGATGCTCATATTCAAGCTGATGAAACTGGCAGTTTCTGTTCTTTTGACACATATTCTGGTGAATTCAAAGAAGAATTATT
>AUXO010571241.1_pt1 | contig 12848 bp, 11 predicted proteins | sample 768731 | NCBI WGS metagenome assembly AUXO01 (sample SAMN02715735, study PRJNA202380) | gut metagenome | biome: sheep rumen | host: Ovis aries | place: New Zealand: Palmerston North
GTCTACGATTAAATCTTTTATCACTGGAAGGTCTAATGGTTCTAGTATGTCATTATCATTAATTTCTGCTTTACAGGCTAGTTTAGCTTTTCCATTAACTTTTATTGCACATGATCCACATTGTCCTGCCCTGCATGAATATCGGTATGCAATGTTTGCATCATATTTTTTGTTTATTCTTGATAGAGCATCTAAGACTTTCATCTTATTTATTTCTTCAATTTCATAAGATTCAATGTAACTTTCTTCGGTTACTGGATCATATCTTTTAACATTAACAGTAATCATATTAATCTTCCAAATTATTTCTTTATAAAAATTCAGGTTATAGGTCTTATTTATTTGATAAACATTATGTATTGTTTATTTTTATTATTTTATCCTATTTTAATATTTCATTTTTCTTTCTTTTATACATTTTTAATAAATAACTTATATTTTATTAGATAAACATATTATTAATCTATAAAAATATTTTTATGAACTATGAAATTGTAATAATTTTTTTTTGTTATGTTTTAATTTATTTAAAGGAGTATTATTATGAATATAAATGAATTATTAAGTCCTATGAAAGGAGAAAAGCGTTTCATGTTAGGAAATGAAGCTGCTGTAAGGGGTGTCTTGGAAGCAGGTGTTTCACTTGCCGCAACATATCCTGGAACTCCTTCATCAGAAATAGGAGATATCCTATTTAAAATAGCTAAAGATGCAAATGTTTACTTTGAATTTTCAGCTAACGAAAAAGTAGCAATAGAAGTAGCTGCATCAGCAGCAAGTACTGGTCTCAGAACATTTTCCTTTATGAAACATGTAGGAGTTAATGTGGCAGCAGATTCATTCATGTCTTCAGCATATATCGGTGTAGAAGGCAGTATGTTAGTACTAGTTGCAGATGATCCGTCCACATTTTCTTCACAAAATGAACAAGATACCAGACATTTCGCAAGACAAGCAAACATTCCATTATTTGAACCATCAAATCCCCAGGAAATAAAGGATTTTATACATTATGCTTACAATATCTCTGATAAATACAATATTCCAGTAATAATAAGAACAACAACACGTGTATCTCATATGAGGGGAATAGTAGAAACAGGAGAATACACAAAAAACACTACAAACTATGGTGAATATAAAGATAATGGATTACATGTTCCAGTACCTGAAGCAGCACGTGTAATGCATAAAAACTTGGTTGAAAAAATTGCAGACATCCGAGAAGAATCAAATAATAGTCCATTAAATAAAATCATTGATAATGGGGCAACAGTAGGAATAATAGCATCAGGTGGAGCATATAATTATGTGGCTGATGTAGTTAGACAAAATAACATAAAAGTCAACATATTAAAAATTGGTTTTTCACATCCATACCCAGAAGAATTGGTCAGAAAATTCCTTACTGAAAATGAAGAAGTACTTGTTGTAGAAGAAGTAGATCCAATTAATGAGATTGAAACACTTGCAATAGCAGGAAAATATAACATTAACACACACATTCATGGAAAACGTGATGGAACATTACCGGAAATATTTGAATATACTCCAGACATAATATTTGATGCATTACAAAAATTGTCCTCATTTGAAGATTCCAGAAAAGTTCCAAATGAATTATCAGAAATTCCTTTACCTTCAAGACCTGCAACATTATGTTCTGGATGTCCACATAGAGCTTCATATTATGCAGCAAGAGAAGCAATAAATAGTTTAAACCTTGATGTTGAAAGTATACATCCATCAGATATTGGTTGCTACACTCTTGGGATAGCTCCACCATATAAAATGGCAAATTATTTAATGTCTATGGGAGCAAGTGTAGGTACAAGCTGTGGATTCAGTAAATCAACAGAGGAACAACCAATAATCAGTTTTATTGGAGATTCAACTTTCTTCCATGCAGGAATTCCACCACTCATAAACGCAGTTCATAACAAGACAAAATTCACATTAGTAATTCTTGATAATCGTATTACTGCTATGACAGGTGGACAAACAAACCCTGGAATACCAATTGATGGTATGGGTGATGAAGCACCTGAAATATCAATTGAAGCACTTGTTAAGGCAATTGGTATTGAATTTGTTAGAAAAATCAATCCATTAAATGTTGATGAAATGATTGATATTTATAAGGAAGCATTAAACTATGAAGGAGTATCAGTAATTATTGCAAAATATCCATGTAATCTCATAAATAAACAAGCTATTCGTGAAAGAAATTATCAAATTGTTGTAGATGATGATAAATGTGTACATTGTAATATTTGTGTAAATAAGCTGGCATGCCCAAGTATTAACATAATAGATGGTAAGATCACGATTGATCAGGTATGCAACAAGTGTGGAGTTTGTACAGAGGTATGTCCTACAAATGCAATATATAAGAAGGAGTAGATAATTATGGTATATAATATTTATATTTGTGGAATAGGTGGACAAGGGATAATTAAAACATCTATTGTAATAGGCGAAACAGCAATACACAAAGATATGAATGTTGTTATGAGTGAAATTCATGGTATGAGCCAACGTGGAGGAGTAGTATCCACCGAACTAAAAATCGGTGAAGATCAAAGTCCTATAATACAAGAAGGAGGTGCTGATTTAATCTTATCATTTGAACCAGTTGAAGCATTAAGAGCTCTTCATAAATCAAACAAAGATTCTATAATAGTAACAAACATTTCACCAGTACTTCCATCAACAATCAATCAACAAGATGTGGATTACCCTGATGTAGAAAATATTATAGAAGAATTGAAGGGTAAAGTATCTACTGTTTATGCAATTGATGCAAATAAAATAGCGTTAGATGCTGGACACCCATTATCAATGAACATGGCAATGCTTGGTGCAGCAACTGCAATATCTACATTCCCATTAGAAAAAGATGATGTTATAAGTATCATGAAGGATAATCTTCCACCAAAATCTATAGAAATAAACTTAAAAGCATTTGAAGAAGGATATAATTCCTGTTTATAATTTTTTTTTCCTTATCTTTTTTTTAGATAAATCTAATTTTATAAAGAATTAGTTAGATAATTTAACACATTTTTTTTTCATATATTAAAATATGAAAATAATTTTAATCATAAAAATAGTTATAATAATTTAATTTATAAAAATTTAAAAGAGTTTTTTGTATGCTACTAAATTAACATAGTAACATTCTCTTTTTGTAGTTTAATATAGTAAAACTATTGTAATGCTAATTTTACATCATCAGCAGTAATAGTTTTACGACCTGCGTGTTTTGCAAGTTTGTTTGCTTGAAGAGCTACTTCATCAGCATATTCTTCAAGAGCATCTGCAAGAGCAACTGCTGCTGCATCACTGATTCTTTCTGCACCGGAATTTTTTAAAATTCTTTTAACTGGTGCTATTGGTAATTCAGCCATGTTGGTTATCCTCCTTTATTTTTATAATTATACTATATTTTTTGATAAATATATATTTATCTTAAAATTATGGCATAAATCATGATTTGGATAACAATGTTTTAATTTATTTTATCAGTAAATAAAATTATAACTTACTAAGGCAAATACTGGTTAAATAATTAATCATATGTTAATTGAATAAATTAGTTATATTGATATAACATGAATTACAAACTAATGTAAAAAGATTAAGTATATGAAAACTTTTTTTTTGTTTATCGATAATATTTTAACTTTAATAATTATTCATAATACAATTATTATTAATCTAATTTTTCAAATAAAGATTATTCTAAAAAAATTATGGTGAATACATGCCAAAAGAGAAAAATAAAGAAATAGATTTAATACTAAACCATCCTAAAAAAGCAATCAACAAGTTAGCAATACCCATAATAATAAGTAACTTGTTTATGATGTTAAACAATATCATTGACGGTATTTGGGTGGCAGGATTAGGACCTAATCCTTTAGCAGCGGTGGGTTTTGTAACACCACTCTTTCTAGCTTTAGTTGGATTTGCAAATGGATTAGGTGCAGGTTCAAACAGTTTAATCGCAAGATATATTGGGGCAAAAGACCATAAAAATGCAGAAAATAGTGCAATACACTCATTAATGCTAAGCATAATAGTAACAATTGTTACTACAATAATAGTCATGTTATTATTAAGACAGTTATTACTATTTATGGGTGCAAATGATGTGATTGATTTATCATTACAATATGGATATATAATAATAGGGGGTTCATTCTCAGTATTTATTCCTGCAATGATATCAGCAATATTCCGTTCTGAAGGAGAAGTAAAAAGAGCATCACGACCATTAATGTTAACTGCAATAATAAACATGGTCTTGGATCCCATATTTATCTATGTACTAAATGGTGGTGTGGCAGGAGCAGCATTAGCAACAGTTTTAGCCGGAGCAATATCGCTCATACCAATGTTATATTGGATGTTTATAAAACGAGACAGTTACTTAAAAATTAATTTAAAAGAATATAAACGTAACCTAATGATTTATAAGGATATATTGGTTGTGGGAATACCTGCAAGTTTAGAACAATTTATCATATCATTTGTATCTATTTTAATGAATTACTGGCTTACCATACTTTCAGGAACAGTGGCAGTAGCAGCTTATACAGCAACGTGGAGATTAGTATCAATAGGAATTTCTCCATTAATAGGTATAGGTGTGGCAGCATTAACTGTTGGTGGAGCAGCATATGGTGCCCGAAACTTTGAAAATATGAAAACTGCACTAAATTATGGGGTAAAATTAGGATTAATATCCTCAGCAATAATATGTGTATTCTTTTTCATATGTGCAGAACCATTATCATTCATATTCTCCTACTCAACAGATAGTGCAATACTTGCAACAAGAATAGTTGAATGTCTAAGAATATTATGTTTCTTCATATTATTCATGCCATTGGGAGTATTAGCAGGAAACATTTTTCAATCAATGGGAAAAGGAACCTTTTCATTACTCATAACTATTCTAAGATCATTTATACTTGAAATAGTCTTTGCAGGATTATTTGCATTTGTCTTTGGAATAGGTGATACTGGTATATATTGGGGATTAGTTACAGGAATGTCTGTAGGTTCAATAATAGGATATCTGTATATTAATTATTATCTTAATAAAAGAAGAAGTTATTTTAAAGAATAACTTTAAACTATATTTTTTTTAGGTTCTGTAAAAAAAATTCTTATTTTAATTAGTTTATTTATTTAGAACTAATATTGTTATAAAAAGTATAATAATTAAAAACTTTTTCTGTAAATTTTATTATTTTTTTATATCCTATTTCATATTTTTAAAAAAGTATAATAATAAGAATCATATATACATACTTTCAGTAATAACATTTTTTAGGGAGGTAAACATGATGAAAATATGTTCAAACTGTGAAAGTCAAAACCCAGATGAAGCAAAATTTTGTAATGTTTGTGGAAATGATTTGCAGAATATAGAATCAGTACAATTACAACAAAACGATTATCAAAGTGATGTTACACAACAACAATATGATAACCAAACATATGACACTCAAAATCTTCAACAAACAAGTAATCAACAACAATATAATAATTCACAATCCGCATATCAAAATAATTATAAACCAACAAATCAGAAAAATGCTATAATAGCAGTTATTTTAGATATAGTTTTAGGATTTATATTATATTTCTTATGTGGGGTAGGACAATTATATTTAGGTTTATATAAACGTGGAGTAGTTTTAGGTGCATTAGGATTTGTTCCAATGATTATAGGATCAATTTTAATCTATTCAGGAAATGTTGGATTAGGTACTATAATCTCTTTAGTACTTGGAATAATATTGGTTATTTATGCTGCATATGATGCATATATCTGTACAGCTGCAATAAATGAAGGTAGACCAATACCATTACTTTTAGGTAATTTTGATATTCAATAAATTCAACTATTTTTTTTGTTGAATTTATTTTTCTTCACAATGAAATTTCAATCCTTTTTTTCTACTCTTTTTAAATTTACTATCTATGATTTATTGTTATGATTGCAATAAATAATAATAGAAGTATATAAATAATTATTAATAATCAATAACTGGTGGTTTAATGAATAAAAAAATATTAATTATAATAACACTATTTATGGTTGTGTTAACATTAAATACATTCAGTGCTAACCAGAAAATCAGTGCTTCATCCAATGATTATTTTACATATTATGGCTTAGATACACCGGCTGGTCAAACACATTCTTTTGCAATCGAAGTAAATAGGAACGTTTATTACATTTCAGACTCAGTAGCAAATAAATTAGCATCTTACAGCCCATCATTTAGGCGACTATACTCTTATGATTTAGAAAAATATGGTAACAAATTCAAACCAGATGTTATAAGTTTTGGTAGTAATGGATTTAATGCATATTACCAATTAGATAATACTATTGATGATGAAATGTTTCAAATAGCTAATGATTATCCGTTTGATTTTGAATACAAAAAAGGCCAACATATAGGATATAATCGTGATGCAAAAGTCATAACAAAAATTTACTATCCAAATGGTCAGGAAATAACAGATACTTATTACTGATTATCTTTTTTTTATTATTTTCTGAGAAATTCTTCATATAATTTTACAAACAAATCAGGATCAAATAAATTATTGGTATTATCATAATCAAATATTATGCAAATTTCAGTAGATTTGGATGTATTAATATCACAAATCCAATGGCTAATTATACTTTTTCTAAAAGCATTTTGTAAAAGATTCTTATTATTATAGGTTACTGTCCATTTGCTACAATCACGTTCAAATTTTATAAGATTATGATAATTATGAACATGATACACGTATTCATCACTATATTCTGTAGAATATACTTTTAAATCTAAATTCAAATCATCATGTAATATTTTTGTAAAATGTTCATTTCTTCTTAAATCTGCTCTAACAAGACTTGACTTTGAAAGTATGATGTGATTAACACCCTCTTCACTAATACTGAGTGGAAGTTGGCCATTATTCCAGTCTAAGGCAGAGTTAACAATTTCTTTTCTTATTTTTTTATCTTCTATCTCTTTTTTAATGATTTCATAACTAAGTTTTCCTTGTTTGCATAGCTTATAATATTTAAGTTTTATTTTTCCATTATTCTCATTTAATATGATTAATTCTTCATCAGTATGCTCTTGTATATTGTCGTTAAAGAGTTGTCTTATTATTGAGCTACTAAAACGTTTTTCTTCTAATTCATCAAAAGAGGAATATTTGATGTTGTTAACTATTTTTTCTAATTCATCCCATTCAATATAATAATCTTTAGCTTTGTTAGTTGTTATTTTAATATTATTCTCACCAATACCTGTAATTAGTCCTTTTTTATAACAATTTTTATGTTTCAATATTTCCATTTTGATATTTGAGAAATTTTCTTCTAAATTGAACTTTCGTGGAATGTATATGTTTTCAGGAATTTTAATCTCATTAAATAGCCAGTAAATGATACAGATGATTATTTCATCTATATTTTTGCCTTCTTGATAATCATCTAAATTTCTTTTTATCTCATCCCATGAATAAAAGTTATTTTCAATTTTTAAGAATTTATCTCCAATACCTTTAATAAATAAGTTGTTATAAAGTTGTTTATTCTTAAAATTTTCCTTATTTTCTATAATATATGATTTCACTTGATTAAAATTCGTATTAAGATTAAAATTTAATGATTTTACTTGCATGGGATAACACTCCTGCTAATTACTGGTATTTTTTAATTTTTGATTTAAATAATTGTGTTTTATAAGATTTATTGTTAAAAAATCATCATGCTATAATTTGTATTTTCTCGTATTAGTATTGTATTATTAATTAATTAAAATATTTTATTTCTGGGATATGAATTCATTAATTTTATTTATTAAGTTATATTAAAAGTATATTATATCTTTTTAAGTTATAATGTTGTTAGGGGGGGGTTGATTTTATAAAAACTAAACATAAAATGTTACTTTTTATTCTTTTGATAATTATTGCAATTGTAGGATATGGATTGTATTATATTGGGGATTATTATCATTCTGAAGTGGACATTCAAAAATTTAATAATTCTGATGTTAATATAAAAACTACGTCTAATGGATTATTGTTGGATTCTTATGGAAATAATACGGCTCTGATTTTTTATCCAGGAGCTAAGGTTGAATATACTTCATATATACCATTACTGGACAAATTAGCAGAAAATGGTGTTGACTGTTTTATTGTTGAAATGCCTTTTAATATAGCTATGTTTGGTAAAGATAATGCAGGAGTTTTGATGAGTAATAATTCATATAATTATACTAACTGGTATCTTGCAGGTCATTCTTTAGGTGGTGCTATGGTAACTGAATATGCAAGTAATCATGAAGAAAATGTAAATGCAATAATTCTTTTATCATCATATAGTACCACTAATATATCTGTACCTGTCTTATCAATTATGGCTTCTGAAGATCATATTTTAAATAAGAAAAATTATGAAATTAATAAGAAAAATATACATTCGAATTTTACGGAGTATGTGATTGAAGGAGGTAACCATGCACAATTTGCTTCTTATGGTAATCAGAAGGGTGATGGTATTGCATCTATAAGTGCAGATGAACAAAAAAATTTGACAGCCAATAAAATATTATCATTTATCAATTTAACTTCCAAATAATATTTTTGGTTTGAAAATAGGGATGATAATGTTTTAATATATTGTTTTGTAGAAAAAGATTAAATGTTTGATAATACAAATTGTTATATATTATTATTTAGATATATAATATATGGAGTATATGTTTGAAGCATTTCTCTTCAAAAGCTGATACTAATTCATGTTGTAAATTATTAAAATATAATGTCAGCACATACACTCCAAACATTTAATTCAAACATACTAATTTTTTAAATAACAAATACTCATTTAATTTCACATATTTCTTTTAATGACTAATAATCAGATGTTAAAAAAAAGTGATAATATTGACTAATAATATAATTTAAAATGTCAATTTTATACAGTTATGATGTGAAAAAATTAAACAGTTTTTTTTGAAGACTATAAAAAAAATGTTATAATAAAAAAAGTGATGGGGAAATAGATTAAATTGAATAAATTTTTTCAGGATCAACAATAGGAGCATTATTTTCTTTTAAAACTTTGTATCCTTTATCCATTTCTTCTAATCTTAATAATACTATTGCATTATCACTATTTTTTAATGCAACCGCATATAAATATTCTAAATTTAGATTATTATCATCTAATATTTTTAATATTTTATTTAAACCACCTGGTTGATCTTCAATCAAAACAGGAATGACCTCTGTGAGTTTTGCTATGTAATCTCTTTCTTCCAATTGTTCTTTAACCTTAACGGGGTCTGCAACTATTAATCTTAGGATCCCAAATTCTGCAGTATCTGCCATGGAAAGTCCACGTATATTTACTTTTAAATCTTCAAGGATATGTAATGTATTATAAATTCTTCCTTCTTTATTTTCTATAAATATGGATAATTGTTTTAAATATTCCATGATTTCACCATTTATTCTTCTCTTTTATCAATAACTCTAACTGCTTTACCTGAATCTACTCTATCAATTGTTTTAGGTTCTACTAAGTTAACAGTAACTCTTAAACCTATTTCATCATGAATTGCTTCAGCTAATTTTTCTTTTATTCCAACTAATTCTTTAATATTATCAAAGAATATGTCTGGTGATGCTTCTACTTTAACTTCAATTTTATCAAGATTATTAGGTCTTGTTAAAATTATCTGATAATGTGGTTCTACTCCTTGTATAGAGAGTAAAGCTTTTTCAATTTGTGATGGGAATACGCTTACACCCTTAATTTTAAGCATATCATCGGTTCTTCCAGTAATTTTTGACATTTTTGCAAGTGTTCTTCCACAACCACATTTTCCATGTTTTATACTTGTTACATCATGTGTTCTGAATCGTATAATAGGCATACCAACACGAGTTAATGTTGTAAGTACTAATTCACCACTTTGACCTTCTGGGATGTGTTTTAATGTTTTTGGATCAATTATCTCCGGATAGAAATGATCTTCGTATAAATGTAATCCATTTTGTTCAGAACATTCCATTGCTACTCCCGGACCCATAACTTCTGTTAATCCATAAATATTATATGCTGGAACATCAAACTTATTTTCTATACTTGTTCTCATTTCATCGGTCCAACTTTCAGAACCAAAACCTATAACTTTTAGGTTTAAATCTGATGGTTTAATATTCATCTCTTCAAGTTCTTCTGCAATATGTAATCCATAGGAAGGAGTAAATATGAGCATGGTAGTTCCAAAGTCTTTCATAAGTTCGATTTGTCTAAGAGTTTGACCAGTGGAGATTGGAATTACTGTTGCACCTATCTTCTGTCCACCATAATGAACACCAAATCCTCCAGTAAATAATCCATATCCATGGGTATTTTGTATAATATCGTTCTCATCTACACCCATCATGGTTAATCCACGAGCCATTACTTCTCCCCATGTATCTAAATCTTCTTTTGTATAACCGGATACAGTTGGTTTTCCAGTAGTACCACTAGATGTATGTATCTCAACAATTTCTTTCTGATCAACAGCGAATAATCCGAAGGGATATGAAGCTCTTAGATCTGTTTTTGTAGTGAAGGGTAATTTTTCTATGTCGTCTAAAGTTTCTATATCTTCTGGATATACTTCTGCTTCACTATATCGTTTATGATAATATGGTACTTCGTTGAATGCTCTTGTAACAACATCTTGTAATCTTTTTAATTGTAATTCTTGCATATCTTCTAATGACATACATTCTTTTTCTTCATTCCATATCATTAATTTTTACTTCCTTTTAAGCAGATATTATTTATTTATATAAAAAGTCCTTATTAATTGTTATTAATAAGAATAACCTTTTTAAACAGATGCTCGTTAATAATAATTTTTTTTTGTTGGAGGAGTATATGTAATATTTTAAATTATTTCATGTGTTTTTATGAACTTTTGACTAGTAGTGTGTTATGTTTTTAAAATATTTTAATCGGATAAATAATAAAAATCAATATTTTTTGTATTTTGATTGTTAAAGAAGGGGGGTATTATAATGAAATTCAAGAGTGTAATATTAATAGTCTACATTATACATTTTTAAAAAAAGTAAAAGTTCAGATTATTCTAAGTAATCATAATTTATAAAAATAAAAAGAATTGTTTTTCACTATTTTTCTATCCATTCGCCATGTCCTGGACATATTAAATAATCAGCATACTTATCTAATATAATTTTTCTACATGCGGAAGCCTTATTGGAATCTGTGTTAACTGATCCCATTAGGTAAGGTGCAATAATATTAAATTCGTATTGTTCGGGAGTAAATCCTTCAATATTTACTAAGATGTCTCCAGTAAAAATTATTTTCTTTTCTTTTTCAACAAGTATAATTTCTCCTTTTAAATGTCCTCCATTAGATTCATATATTTCAAAATTTAATTCGTTAAAACTAAATTCTCCAATTTTTTCAAATTCTTTATCATTTGTTTTATTTCCTATAATTCTTAATTTTTGGAGTTCTGGTGGTTCATATTTTGAAATAATTCTATCCAATTTTATGTAAGGTTCATGTAATTGATTTTCTTCTCGGAAATTCTTTTTACCTTCATGTTCTCTTTTGAAATTTATGAAAGTTTTTTCACTTACATATATTTCTTCAAAAATATCATTTATGCCTATATGATCCATATCTCCATGCGTAAGGATTAATTTTTTTTTCATATTCTCAAAGTTAGGGAATAACTCGTGGAATATTCTTATCATTTCATCCTTGAAACATGCAAATCCTGAGTCAATAAATAATAATTGTGAGTTTGATTCAATTATATACGTATTTCCACCACATGGAGGTTCAATTAAATAAACTGTAATCTTATCTGAAATTATTTTATGGCCTATTCGGGGATTATAATTTTCATTTTTATAATTTACAGTAAAACTAGCAAATTTTCGGATGTAATTGAATGTTTTGAAATAATTCTCATTTTTTTCTTCAAGTATCTGTAATATTTTATTTGCATTATCTAAGAAAATGTTTGTTTCTTTTTGTGTTAATGATAATGTTCTTTTCATTTCTTGGGCAAAATTATGATAAAATACTGTATTGTCAATTATTTTATCCTGTGTATCATAGTTTATTGAAGATATTTCGCAAAATGTACTGATTTCATCAATAACTTCCTGTATAAGTTTTGAGTTTGCTGCATATAATCCTATTTTACAATATTGGTATGATGTATCATTTTCCTGAGTATTCACGTATGAAATATTTACATCGTATTTTTGAAAAATTTCAAGTATGTTTGTAACAGTACCTGGTATATCAATAATTTGTAATGTTAATAAAACATCTACTTCTTCACTTCCATGTTCAAGCAGATAATTTTTTTCTTTTAATTCCTCTGATAATTTAATTAAATCGTTTTCATCAGCATATACTTCTAAAAATACTGTGTGTTGATCTACTACTTTATTGTAACTAAGGCGAGTGATATTTGCATTATGTGAGTATATTATTTTTGAAACTTCTAATAGGTGACCTGAACGATCTTCTAATCTTAGTATAAATGTTTTATATTTCATTATATTTCACCCATTTATTTTTATTATTCAGTACAATTAGTTCCTATTTTAAAATTTATTATATATTTCTTAATTATGGAATTATTCTCATATAATATAATATATAAACTAATTTTTCTTAAAAAAATTATGTTTTATTATTTAACGGCTCTGTAGAAATCATATGAATAAAGTGTGAAAAGTAATACTTTTTATCA
>AUXO016339787.1_pt1 | contig 12847 bp, 13 predicted proteins | sample 768731 | NCBI WGS metagenome assembly AUXO01 (sample SAMN02715735, study PRJNA202380) | gut metagenome | biome: sheep rumen | host: Ovis aries | place: New Zealand: Palmerston North
CAAGATGGAAAGGAATATAGAGAAGATATGTTAAAATTATTTAAAAATTTTACTAAAAAAGATATACTTGTAATTATTATTTGTATTATCGCAATGGTTTTCCAAGTATGGATAGAACTTAGACTTCCTGAGTATATGAGTGAAATTACTCGTTTAATTGAAACTGAAGGAAGTACAATGAGAGAAATATTTAAGAGTGGAGGAATGATGCTATTATGTGCTTTAGGTAGTGCAATATCTACCGTAATAATCGGCTTTTTTGCATCTGGCTTATCTGCTAGTTTCTCTAAGAATTTAAGAGCAAAATTATTTAAGAAAGTTCAACAATTTAGCACTAAAGAGATTAAGGCTTTTCAAACTAGTAGTTTAATAACTAGAACTACTAATGATGTAGGTCAAATTGAAATGTTAATCGCAATGGGATTACAAGCAATGATTAAAGCACCTATTATGGCTATTTGGGCAATAAGTAAGATAGTTAATAAGAGTGCTCAATTAAGTTTGATTGTTGCTGTTGGGGTTGTAGTTCTTATGACTACTGTTCTAATTATTTCTTTAACTGTAAATCCATTATTTAAAAAGATTCAAAGATATACTGATACTTTAAATAATGCTACAAGAGAAAATGTTATGGGTGTTAGAGTAATTAGAGCGTTTAATGCTGAAAAATTCCAAGGAGATAAATTTGAGAATGTAAATAGTGATATTACTAAAACTCATATTAAGATTCAAAAGACATTCGCTCTAATGGATCCTATTATGGGAAGTGTTATGCATTTCTTAACTTTAGGTATCTATTTCTTTGGATCATTATTACTTGTTAATATGGGAATGTTTGAAAGATTAAATCTATTTAGTAACATGGTAGTATTTACTAGTTATGGTATTCAAGTTATTATGTCTTTCTTAATGTTATCATTTATATTTATGATATTACCTAGAGCTAGAGTATCAGCTATTCGTATTAATGAAGTATTAAACTCTGATATATCTATCTTTGATGGTGTTAATTCTAAACCAAAAGAAGTTGGTACAGTAGAATTTAAAAATGTAAGTTTTAAATATCCTGACGCAGATGATTATTTATTAAAAAATATTTCATTTACTGCTAAAAAAGGTGAAACAGTAGCATTTATAGGATCTACTGGTAGTGGTAAATCGACATTAATTAATTTAATTCCAAGATTTTATGATGCTACTGATGGAGAAGTATATGTAGATGGTGTTGATGTAAGAGAATATACTTTAAAGAATCTACATAATATAGTTGGATATGTTTCCCAAAAAGCATTTATGTTTACTGGTAGTGTTAAAGAAAATATTAAATTTGGAGATAATGGTAAAAAAGAAGTAAATGATAAAGAAATATATGAGGCTTTAGATGTCGCTCAAGCAACTGACTTTGTTAATAAAATGGAAGATAAGTTAGATAGTCATATTGCTAGAGGTGGTACTAATGTATCTGGTGGTCAAAAACAAAGATTATCTATTGCTAGAGCTATAGCTCGTAAACCAGAAATCTATATTTTTGATGATACTTTTTCAGCATTAGATTATGCTACTGATGCTAAACTTCGTAAAGATTTAAAGAAATATACAAAAGATGCTACATGTTTAATAGTTGCTCAAAGAATCGGAACAATTATTAATGCAGATAAGATAATAGTTTTAGATAAAGGTGAATGTGTCGGAGTAGGTACACATAAAGAACTTCTAAAAACTTGTGAAGTTTATAAAGAGATAGCCTTATCACAACTTAGTGAGGAGGAACTTAACAATGCCTAGACCACAAAAAATAGAGAAATCAAAAGATTTCAAAGGTTCATTGAAGAAGTTATTGAGGAGTTTAGAAGGTTATAGAACTGCTATAGTTGTTGGATTAGTACTTGCAATGTTAAGTTCTATATTGTCCCTAATTGCTCCTAATAAGTTAGCTGATGTAACTGATTATATTACAGCCGGTTTAAAACCTAATGTTTCAAAGTTACAAGATGTTAATAAGGAAATATATGGTCAAGCTATTTCTACTTTTACGGCATTCTATTATGGTAGAGATGAACTTGGAGATGAACAAAAAGCATTATTTGATGCTTTAGCTACTGAAGATACTAATGATGATATAGTAGCATTTATGAATTTAGATGAAGCTACCTTAAATAATATTGTTAATACTGTAATAATTGATGATGTTAAGATTACTAAAGAAGATCAATTTAAGTATTTTGAAATTATGAGTACAATGAATCAAGATATGGTTAATGAAGATTTACTTAAGAAGTTTGATGAATTACCAGAAAGTATTTATAGTTTAGTTAAACCTAAAATGGATATGGATGGTATAAAAAAGGTTAGTTTATTATTGTTAATATTATATGTAGTTTCTGCTATATGTAATTATTTTGAACAAATACTAATGGCTTTAACTTCTAATAAATATGGATTTAAAGTTAGAAAGAATATTAATGATAAGATTAATACTTTACCTCTTCGTTATTTTGATCAACATGAAACCGGAGATATTTTATCTAGAGTAACTAATGATGTTGATACTATGGCAATGAATTTAAGCACTAATTTGTCTTCTTTAATAGGTAATATAACAATGTTTTTAGGATCTGTTGTAATGATGTTTATTACAAGTCCTATTATGGCAGTTACCGGAATACTTGCAAGTTTTGTTGGCTTTATATTTATGTTCTTAATACTTGGAAAATCGCAAAAGTATTTTGTTAGAAGACAAGAACAGCTTGGTGATTTAAATGGTTATATTGAAGAAATATATTCTGGACATAATATTGTAGTTTCATATAATGGTATAGACGAAACTAATGCGGAATTTGATAGATTAAATAAAGAATTAAGTATAAGTAGTAGAAAGAGTCAATTCTTAAGTGGTATTATGCAACCATTAATGGGATTTGTAGGTAATATTGCTTATGTTGCAATTTGTGTAGTTGGTTCGCTACTTGTTATGAAAGGTAAGCTATCATTTGGTGTTATTGTTGCTTTCATGATTTATGTAAGAATGTTTACTAGACCATTATCACAAATAGCACAAAGTATGACAGCTATGCAAAGTACTGTGGCAGCAGCTGAAAGAGTATTTGAATTCTTAGAAGAAAAAGAAATGACAACAGAAAATGATATTAGAAAGCATTTAGATAAATCAAAAGTAAGAGGAGATATTGAATTTAAACATATTAAATTTGGCTATGATAATAGTAGAACTATTATTAAAGATTTTAGTGCAAAGGTAAAAGCTGGTCAAAAGATAGCTTTAGTAGGACCTACTGGTGCTGGTAAAACAACAATGGTTAATCTATTAATGAAATTCTATGATATTAATGATGGAGATATCCTAATAGATGGTGTATCTACTAAAGAGCTATCTAGGGAGAATATACATGATTTATTCTGTATGGTATTACAAGATACATGGTTATTTGATGGTACTGTTGGAGATAATATTAGATTTAATAAAGAAAATGTTACTGATGCTGAAATGTGGGAAGTATGTCGCACATTAGGATTAGATCACTTTATTAGAACTTTACCTAATGGTATGGATGCTACTGTTGGTGATAATGATGCAATTAGTCAAGGTCAAAAACAGTTAATAACTATTGCTAGAGGTATGATTGAAGATGCACCATTCTTAATACTTGATGAAGCAACTAGTAATGTAGATACACGTACTGAAGAATTAGTACAAAAGGCAATGGATAAATTAACTGAAGGAAGAACTTCATTTATTATTGCTCATAGATTATCAACTATTAAGAATGCTGATTTAATTCTCGTTATGAATGAAGGTAATATAGTTGAACAAGGTACTCATGAACAATTATTAAAGAAGAATGGTTTTTATGCACAACTTTATAATAGTCAGTTTGAAAAGACGATATAATCGTCTTTTTTATGTTATAATAAGATTGGTGAATGATATGAAAGAAGAAAAGAAAGTTCAAATAGAAGAATTGACTGAAGAAATAGAAAAGAAAAAGATTAATTTTGGTAGATTATTCTTATGTACTTTATTTGTTTTATTCTCTTTAATTGCGGTGTTTTTTTTAGCTACATTCGTTAGATGGAAAGCTGAAATAAATAATAAATATCCAATTCTATATAGAGGTCAAGAAGAAATAAAGGTTGATAAATTGATTGACTTTTATGGTATAGAATTGTCTCCAGAGTTAAAAACTGATGAAGCTATATATATGTATTGTTCGAGTGAATATGGTAAAAATTGTATAATGCCAAACTATAGTAATTTTTTGGAAAACAATTTTAGAGAACCTTTATTGGTAATAAGTATTATTTGTTTTATTGATCTAGTATTGGTTTATATTTTGTTAAAAGAATATTTAAATGGAAAAAAGAGAACATATATTTATGGAGCAATTATTGTTTTATGGGGATTGTTCTTAGTAGGTAAAGCAGTGTACAAAGTTGCTGATTATTATAAAGAAATAAAGTTTGATAAGACAACTGAAGGCGAAGTAGTAAACTATTTAAGAAGTGATTATAAAAATGAGTATATTCCTGTATATAGATATGTAATTGAAAAGCCACAAATGAAAATGGAAGAGCAAGAAGACGGTGGTGAAGAAAAGGAACCTGATTATACATATGATTTTCCAAAATCATATACAATTAAAGGGGAATTTAAAAAAGAAAAGATTAAACTATATTATGAAGGAAATTATGAATTGATAACACCAAGAAGGGATATGAAAAGATATATAATTCCTGCTACTTTTGGTTTACTAACTGTTATTATTGGTTTTATATATTTAAATATAAACCGTCATTTTAAAAGATTAGAAGAAAAAGAAAAAAAGAAACAAGAAGCTGAGAAGAAATAAGGGCTTAACTAGTTTCTTTTTTTATGTTATAATTTAATAGATTATAGGATAGTGGGTTGGCATATGAAGAAGTTTAACTTAAAAACGATAATCCTATTTATGGTAATATGCTTATTACCTTCTTTTGTGATGGCTGAGGAAGCTTCTTCAGATGTAGTGCCAAGAGCAGCTAAGATTGATACTTTTGGTCTAGAAAAGATTCAAATGAGAAATATTGGATTTACTAGATATATTAATTATTATGGTAAAAATAAGGCCGCTATTACAATTAATGGAACTTTATTTAATGACTATGGAAGAGATTTAACGGTCGAGGTTGAATTAACTTTCTTTGATAAGAATAAGAAACCTATGGATATTATTACTACTCCAGTAGAAGTAAAAGCTAAAAATAAGGGAAGTTATAGCGTTTTAATTGGAGAGAAAGATGTTAGTTATAAATTTGATGATATTGGTTTTTATTCTTTGAAAATAATATCAGATGCTGATCTAGATTTGATTTCTGACAGTGAAAAAGATTTATATATTTTTGAAAATTATAAGGTAAAGATAAAAATTAATAAGAATAATGTTCATAATGTTGAAGAATCCTTTGATTTAAATTTTAGAAAACATGTTGATACTTTCTCATTTAGTATTCCTTATAGACTTAAATATACTTTAGAAGATGGTTCTAAAATAAGTAAAAGAGTTGTAATGTCTAATATTATAGTTAACGATGATGTTGAATTAAGAACTGAAGATGGGAATAGAAATCTTTATATAGGAAATTCTGATAAAGATAGTAAAAGAAAATCATATTTAATTAATTATAATTGGAATGCTTTTGAAGATACTATAGATAAAAAGGATGAGTTTGTTTTCTATATAGTAAATAATAGAGAAAATAAAATAGATGGATTATCTTTCCTAGTGGAGTTCCCTGAAAAGATAAATGATAAAGATGTTTATTTTATGGATGAACATGGAACAAAATTAGAAAATGTTGATTATAAGGTTGAGGATAATGTAATTAGTGGAAAGTTTGATTTTCTTATCAACTCTTCTGTTTCTTATGCAATAAAAGTTGTGTTGAAAGATAAATATTTTGAAAATACAGAAAAGAATGTTAGTGCTGCAACTATAATTGCTATTATGGTTTCTGTTTTTGCTCTTGCAATTACTGTTATTGTATGGTTTGCACAAAAGAAAAGAAATAATAGTGTTGTGTATAATCATTTATATTTTAATGAAAAAATTAATAGTTTAGAATTAGGTTATTTATATAATGGAATAGTTAAAGAAAAAGATATTGCTACACTTTTGATAAATTTAGCTAATAAAGGATATATAGAAGTCGAAAAAAATAAAAAAGGTTATAAAATCTTAAAAGTTAAAGAATATGATTCTGATGATAGAGTAGAAAAAGTCTTTATGAAAGAATTATTTCAAAATGAAGATGTAGTAACGAGAAAAGAATTAATAAATAATGTTGATTGTATGAAAAATAATATAGAATTTAAGTTACAAAAGCATAAGAAGAAAAATAGATTGTTTGTAAGACCTATATTTAATTACAAATTATTTTTCTGGTTTATGGTGAGTGCTATATTTGCATGTAGTACAATTAATATTTTCTTAGAGTATCAAATAAGTGCTATTATGGTTAATATTGTTGTTGGCTTAATAGGTTATATAGTTTTATTATATGGAATACTATATGAGAATGTTAGAATTGAAAAGATTATTTATACTTTTGTTGGATTAATGTTTATAGTAGCTCCGATAGTATTAACGAAGTATGAAGCATTTATTGTTGATAAACTTAAATTAATTACTTATATCATAGGTATTGTATCAATGCTTGTAATAATTACAATTACGAGAATGATGAGTACTAGAAGCTTCTATGGAGCGAAAATGTTTAATAAGATTAACGCATATAAAAATTATTTAATTGATTTTGATGGATCAATGGAAGAATTAAAGAAAAATAAATATTGTTTTTATGAAGTTTTACCTTATACATTTGTTTTGGGTATTTCAGATAAGTGGTATGAAAAGTTTAAAGATTTAGATATAGTTAAACCAAAGTGGTATGATGTTGACGAATTTGAATTAGAGAGTTTTTACAAAGATATAAAAGATATTTATGCTGATATTTTTATATCATTAAAGAATAGTGGGAAATAGGTGGTGATGTTATGAAAGCTAAGTTCAATATTGGTGATGAAGTAGAAGTAGTTAGTAGCGGAAGTATTGGAGTCGTTAGGGAGATTACTTCTTACATGAACAATGGAGATTCTGTTTATATGGTAGAAATAGCTGGAAAACAAAAGGCTTATTTGGAATCTAATTTAAGAATGGTTCGAAAACTAAATGGTTTAGAAAATATAGATATTAATGAAATGTCTGCGTCTTTACAAATAGAGGATAAAATAAATGAAATAATAGCTACATTAAATCTTATGGCTCCTACATCACAAGAATCACATTTATTAAATGCTGCAAAATTACAAATGTATTTGGCTACTAATGATAATTATGATGAAGAAACTAAAATTAATATTGGATCTAGTGTTACAAAAAATGAATTATTTCATGGATTAGTAAACGGTAAGATTGATAGTATTGTTAATTCTTATATATTTAGTGAAATATTAAATAAGGTTGGTAATAAAGTTTTAAATGTTGCTTTAAAAGATGAAAATGGTGCTTATTATTTAGCTAATCTAGTGTTAATTGGGAATGAATATTATTATTTTGATGTTACTTTGGAACATACAGTTTTTATAGAAAACGGAGGAGAGTTAAAAAACTTTGTCTTATGTTGTGGAGCTTTAGGCAGAGGGAGTTATGAACAATTCTTTAAACCAATGTGTTTAATAGATTTCCATGATAAATTAGCAGAAAATGAATTACCAGATAATATTGCAAGATTAGATATAGATATTGATTTGGTAAATAAATTGATTAATATATGAAAAATAAGTTAATTAATGATTTATTTGGTAAGGAATTAGTTCATGCTATGAAAGAGATGCTTGATGAATTTAAAATGTTGCATTTTGATGAGCATCAAATAGAGAAAGCCATGAAATGTATAAATGAATCAGTAAGAATTGGATTGTATTTGATGGCTTTGGAAAAAAATATGGATACTATAGCATATAAGATTAACGTTGCAAATAAAAGACTTAATATAGCTCGAAAAGAAAAATTTATAGAATCTTACCAAAATGGTGAAGCTATTAAGTTTTTGAGTTTGTTAGGAAAAGGCGATAAAATCTCTTTGATGAGTGATTTAGGAATTGACTTAGATGTAAGAGGAAGAGCTATGTTAACACCAGTTGAGAGAGATTATTATCGTGTAATAAGTAATTCAATTATGGAAGATCAGGAATTAGATCAAAGAGATGCTATAGATAAGTTTATTACACATAAAAAAGAAGATTAATTTCTTCTTTTTTTCTTTTAGATTTTTTGATATAGTATAACAACAGGTGATAAATATGGAAAGTATAGGATTTGAAACTGCAGACTTAGAAATACTATATAATACATATGGTAAGTTTATTCATTTTTGTGGGACTAAAACGAAGAGTGATGGAAACGTTATTTATTATGAGCTTGATACTGGTGAAGAATTAAGTTTTGAGTCTTATGCTATTAATGGATATAAAAAAGTTAAGAATAAAGGGATAATACTTAATTTGTTAAAACCATATTATACTTTTGAAGAATTAAGAGCTATTGAGGATGAACATGATGGATTAAACTCTCCAGGTAGAAGCAGTGTTTTACCTGATGAGGTATTAGAAGATTTGGGACTAGTTCAGGATGAAATCGTATTTAATAGATATAATTATGATTTATTAGTTCCAGTTGAACAAATTGAAATTAGATATAGTGAAGAATTGGGAGATTTTTTGTTTTTATATGTAACTTTTGACAGACAAAATAAAAAGTTATCTTATATGAATATGGAAAATGGTCTAGTAGTTGATAAAGAAGTATTATCTTTATATACTCTTTTTCCAAGAGATGATATTTTTGATCAACCTTCCTATTCTGCTAATGATATAATAAAACTTAAGAAGGCTTTAAAAAGTGGAAAACGTCTTCAAAAGAGGAGATAAAAATGGAATTTATTTGTTATAGTAAATGTAGTACTTGTAAAAAAGCTAAGGAATATTTAGAGAAGAATAATATTTCTTATGAAGAAAGAGATATTAAAACTAATAATCCATCTAGAGATGAGTTAGAGAAATGGGTTTATAAATATGGAGTTCCTTTAAATAAGTTTTTTAATACTAGTGGATTACTTTATAGAAGTATGAATTTAAAAGATAAATTAAAAGATATGGATGATAATCAAAAACTAGAATTATTAAGTAGTGATGGTATGTTAGTTAAAAGACCTATACTAGTTAATAAAGATAAAATCTTAATTGGATTTAAGGAAAAAGAGTGGGATGAATACTTCAAATAAAAAATTAATAATTGGTTGTGTCGGTTGTGGAAAAAGTACTTATGCTAAAAGGTTAAGTAAGAAACTATGTATTCCAGTTTATGGTATTGATGAAATTGTTCATGATGATGTTTTAGGTATTAGGAGAAGTCTAGATGAACAAAAAAAGATAATTGAGGAAGTTGATTCAAATAATGAGTGGATTATTGAAGGGTCATTACGAGAAGAATTATATTTTCTTTTAGATATGGCTGATTTAATTATCTTTATTGATATAGATAGAAAAACTGTTGAACATCGAATTATTACTAGATATATTAAACAGCAATTAGGAATTGAAAAAGTAAACTACAAAGTGGATTTAGATTTTTTGGATAAGATGTTGGGTTATGTTAATAAGTATTATGAAACTAGAGAAGATATATTAAAGATGTTAAATAAATACAAGAATAAATTAATAATAAAAAGGACTATTTAAATAGTCCTTTTATAGTGTTTCCAAAATCTTTTACACCATCAATTATTTTCTCGTTAGATAGTTGAGCTTTTACAGCATCGATTACTTTTTCTACTTGTTCTTCTGGTACGTCAATGCCTAATGTCTCTTCAATAGTTTGAGTAGGGTTTTCTTTAAACTTTTTAGCAAAGTCTTTATCCTCTTTAATCTTTTTTACTATTTCATCTATTTTAGCTTTAAGCTTATCCATAAGTATCACTCCTTAATTGTATTATAATTTAATTTTTAAAAAAGTAAATGCTAAAGTATGCTATAATGATTGTAGGTGATATATATGGGACCAAGAAATGCACATAGAGCTAAAGATGTTCTTCCAATGGAACAATTAAACATTGATATTAAACCAAGAAGATGTGATAGTTTTGTTTTTGAACAAAAGAATTTTGATGTTACAAACTTAGTTAAATATATAGATAAAAAGAAGAAAGATGGAGAACATATTACTTATTTCCATGCGTTTGTTGCTGCTATAGCTAAATGTATTTATAATAGAAATAAATTAAATAGATTCGTTCAAAATAGGCATATATTTGAACATAATGATGTTGTTATTTCCTTTACTGCTAAAGTAAAATTTGAAGACAAAGCAGAAGAAGTATTCTTTATGGTGCCTGTTAAGGAAGATGATAATATTCATACTATTAGTGAGTTTATTGCTAAGAGAGTAGAGGAAGCTAGAAGTCCTAAAGGTATTAAAAAAGAGGGAGCTAATCAAGCTATTGATGTTTTATGTGGTTTACCTAATATCTTAAGAGTACCTATTGTTGGTTTAGTTAAATGGATGGATGATAAAGGTATTATTCCATTTGGTTTAGAAAAAGATAATCTATATTATAGTAGTATGATAGTTTCTAATTTAGGAAGTATTAAGAGTGATTCTATTCATCATAATATAGTTAACTTTGGTACATGTTCTGGTTTAACTACAATGGGTATGATTAAAAATGTAGAAGTAATTCATGATGATGGTAAGAGAGAAGTTAGAAAGATTTGTGACTGGGGCTTGGCATTCGATGAGAGAGTAGCTGATGGTTTCTATTTCATTAAATCTATGGAATATATTCAATACTTCTTTGATCATCCTGAAACATTGGAAGAACCTGCTAGTACAAAGTATGAATTAGAAAAAAAATAAAAAAGAAGATTTATTTAAGTCTTCTTTTTTTAATATTATCTAAATTAGCAATAAATGTTTGCCATATATGATGAATATCTCTTGCTGCAGTATTTAATTCTTTGGAATTTTTTAAGTTTTCTTCTAAGATTGGTTCTATATCTTGGATTGGTATAAATGAAGCAGCGAATCTTTCATTTACTTCACATAGATCTAGGTGAGCATTAGACATATTTACTTTTTTATCCGTATATATAACATAATAGAAGAACTCTATAGAAGTATTAATACCTTGTTCTGGGAAGTCTTTACATAAGTAGCGAAGGCGAAAGAAAGGATAGAATCGGTCATTAGATATATCGATACCTGTTTCTTCTTGTACTTCTCTTATTAGGGCTTGTTCTAGAGTTTCGTCACCTTCTAGGTGACCACCAGGAAATTCAAAGTGAGTAGTCATAGATGCATAGCCAATAAGTACTTCGTTCTTCGAATTTACAATGATAGCACGTGGACGTTTAATAAATTTGTTGATATCATCGATAGATAGATTATCATCGTTGATTATTTCTTCAAAAAGGAAGTCTTTATAAAGATCTATCATACTATCACCCAGTTAATTATATCATGGTTATTTAGAGGTATTGACAATTAGAATGAGTAGTGTATAATTAAATTGTACACAATTTATTCTGAAGGAGGTATAAGAATGAAATTGTATGACGTTAAAGTTAAAACTAATAAAGGAGAAGAGATTAGTTTAAAAGACTATGAAGGAAAGGTGTTAGTAATAGTTAATACTGCTACTGGATGTGGTTTTACTCCGCAATATAAAGGATTAGAAGATTTATATCAAAAATATAATAAAGATGGTTTAGAAATATTAGATTTCCCTTGTAATCAGTTTGGTCATCAAGCTCCAGGGGAAGATAATGAAATACATGAGTTTTGTACAGCTAAATACCATACTACATTTCCAAGATTTACTAAGATTGATGTAAATGGAGAGAATGAGTGTGAAGTATTTACAATTTGTAAAGAAGCTCAACCAACAGAAGAAGTTAAAGGTTTAAAGAATAAAGCTGCTATGAAGATGATTAGTAAAATAAGTACAACATGCGTAAAAGATAATGATATTAAATGGAATTTTACAAAGTTTTTGGTTGATAGAGAAGGAAATGTAGTTGGAAGATATGCACCTACATCTGAACCTTCTCTAATGGAAGAACAAATTAAAGAATTGATCTAAAATGTATAATAAATACGATAGTTTAAAATTAAAGAATCAACTTTGTTTTCCATTATATGCATGTTCTAAAGAAATAATTAAAAATTATAAACCATTTCTTGATAGAATAGACTTAACATATACACAATATATTGTTATGATGGTTTTGTGGGAAGCTAAAGTCATTAATGTTAAAGACTTAGGTAAACAATTATACTTAGATTCTGGAACTTTAACACCATTACTTAAAAAGCTTGAAAGTAAAGGTTATATATCTAGAAATAGATCTGATAAAGATGAAAGAAATCTAATGATTAGAGTTACAGAAAAAGGTATGAATCTTCGTGAAGATGCTTTAAGTGTGCCTCAAGAAGTATCAAAATGTGTTAAACTTACTGAAGAAGAAGCTAAATTTTTATATAAGATCTTATATAAAATGATTGGCAATATGGAAGGAGAAGATAATAATGAGTAAAGTGTTAAATAGTGAAGAGTTTAAAAAGGAAGTATTAGAAAGTAAAGAAACAGTATTAGTAGATTTTTATGCTGATTGGTGTGGACCATGTAAGATGTTGGCACCAATTATGGAAGAAATAAGTAAAGACCATAAAGTATTTAAAGTTAATACTGATGATGAAGAAGAATTAGCTATGGAATATGGTATTATGAGTATTCC
>AUXO011241306.1_pt1 | contig 12845 bp, 5 predicted proteins | sample 768731 | NCBI WGS metagenome assembly AUXO01 (sample SAMN02715735, study PRJNA202380) | gut metagenome | biome: sheep rumen | host: Ovis aries | place: New Zealand: Palmerston North
ATGATATAGTCGAACTTATAGCCCTCGAACTTATCATCGCCCAAGGTGTCACCCTGTCGCATGTTGTCAGCGTTGCCACCCTTGATGAGCGTGTCAGCCTTAGCGATAGCGAAGGTCTGCTCGTTCAGCTCCTGTCCATAGGTGGTAATGTCCGCATCAGGATCAATCTCCAAAAGGCGGTCGCTCATACAACCCAACATCTGACTGGTTCCCATCGCCATATCGTAGATAGTGGCGGTAATGCCTTCTTCCTCTAATCGACCCTCGTCTTCGCCCACTAATAGCTCCGTCATCAGATTAATGATGTCACGGGCAGTGAAGTGTGCTCCAGCATGTTCGTCGTAACTCTCTGAGAACTTTCGTACCAGTTCCTCGAAGATGTAACCCATATCTACCGAACTTACCTTGTCTGCACCAAGGTATGCTTTTTCTGTACAGAACTCTTTGATTACCAGATAGAGCAGATTGTTCTCGGACATTGTCTCTATTTCCTGCTGGAACTTCATGCGGTGAATCACGTCAATGACATTCTCTGAGAAATGGTTCAGGTACGACTCGAAATTCTCACGGATGTTTTCTGGGTCACTGAGCAGCGTTTCGAAGGTAAAGGGCGAGAGGTTGTAGAACTTCTGCCCTGCAGCCTTCTCCAAGAAGCCCTGCTTTACGGTGATACCGTCAGCATCCAACTGCTTGTTCATATCCAACACCTTCTGCTTGGTCGGTGCCAGCGTGTCCTCAAATCGTTTCACCACACACATCGGCAATATGACATTACCATACTCATGGGGCTTATATACACCCACCAGTTTGTCGGCAATGGCCCAGATCAGGTTGGCCTTCTCCTGTACGTTGACAGTTGTCTGCTGTTGCAATTCGTTTATGCTCATGCTATATTATGTTTGTTTCTTTTTTAGTAATACCATTCTGGTTTATATCTAAGAAGTATAAGATTCACAACAACTACAACTGCAACGATAAGAAATGTCCACACCCCAAATGTTAATGAGGCGAGAAAAAAACACCAAAGACCTTTTGTTAACTCTTTCATATTTCATTCAATTGAACTAATTTTCATCTTTACGCATGCAAATATACTGGTTTGCTGTGCAATCTATCTTCACAGAATGTTTTATTTTTGATTTTTTTTCTTTTTTCTCTTGTTTCTTGTTGATATTGTGCAACCTTTTTCTTCATAGAAGATAATTTTATATGAGATATTAAGCAAATCCATATTAAATATTATTGAATGAGATGGTATATAGTATTCCATCGTACCTTTTTCGTTGATTATAGAGCTCCATTTCCAAATTCCAATTATACCTGAAGTCCTCGTCTGTACAATCAATGTTATCACGACCATCGGGTTTCCAACCATACGCTATACCAGCATCTGGTCTTATACAAAGTTCCATGGAGTTTGTTTTAACCGTCAAACAGCGTTCATGGTGGATAAAGCCATTGTCGTTTACTATTGGTTTTATGCCAACTACTTCTTCGATAGCATCTTCAATAAAACTATTTCTCGAATCGCTGCTACGGAAATTTTCGCATATTTTCGTTGAGTCTCGGAAAATAGAGTCATTACTCGTCGGCTTTGTAACCGAGATGTTAATCGATGTGATATTTATACCGAAATCCTGTTTTAGGCTTGAAATGAAGTGCGCAAGTAACATGCAGCCTAAAGGCGTATAAAGATAGCGGTCAGAATACTCTATTAACACAGTTTTACCGTGAAGTGAATTTCTTATGCCGGCCCATTTGTCTGTCTTGTTGTTGATAAGCGTATCAAATAGGGTGTTGATAGCACAGTCTTTATTTAAGCGCAAATCAAACATGATGGATCCATCTCCTTCAGAAACGCTCTGAACTAAATCAACTACATTAATCGTATTAAACTCTATTTGTCTTCCATTCATTGTAGAGTAAATATCTCCTCTTCCCCAACTGCCAGACAGTGACGTACTTACATTTTCACCAAAATATGTTTTTGTCTTGCCATCATTAAAGGTAACTGTCAAGACTGGTGATAACGTGTTTGGCAGCGCATCCGTATAGTAACCAAACTTATAGCGGAAAAGCGCAGACAATAAAGTTGCTCTCTCTGCTGATTCACACCCAGTGAAATCAATCGATTTGTCAAGAATGAAAGTTGTGTCTACACCGGAAACGATTAACTCATTGAGCAACCTGTTATAAGGGAATTCACTAACTTGCCATTCAGAATAATTACTATTAATAAAGAAACTCATACTACGGATATCCTTATTCCGTGAGAGCTGGTATAGTTCTGTAGCAAAATCGGTAGTAACAGATGCCGCATCAGGAACTAATGTGGTAATTGATTCTGGTGCTGTTCTTGATTTTAGCTCCATTTGCAGCCAGTCCAGGGCTTTCTGCCGATTCAGGTAGTTCAAGTACCATTGCGATCGACGGTCAATAAGACATTTTGTACATGCTCGTTCGCAATCACATTGTCTAAGAGCATCATAAGCCATTCTCAATATGCTGTCTTTGTATTCGCGGAAGAGTGGCGAATAACCAGCACCACCAAGTGCTGTATCATAAATAAATATTGTATGACTATTATTATTATAACCAAAATCAATCTCGCCGTCATTTACGCCCAGTAGTTCGGTCAACTTCCGACTAAGAATTACGCCTAAAGAGTATAGGGTCTCAGGATCAGAAACGAGGGTATTATCAGAGTTGTAGAATTTTATCTCCACGAAATCTGTCTGATACCGTCCCACCAGCAATACATGCCGACGCACATTTCCGCCTCCGGGACATGGTAAGCCGTTTGATAAGTGTTTATGCCGAACCATAACAGTATTTGTGGAATCGATGCTCTTTTCAGATTCCATTTTGCCGCAGTACGGACAGAAGGCATAGCCGAATCCATTTCGTCCCCTATTGTAAAACAGTATTTCAGACTTTGACGTTGAACAACGCACAATCATCTTGGCAGACGATGTTTTGTCTTCCCATTTCTCCATTTCAAGAAGAACAGGTTGGATAAAATTCATAGATCCTTGACCGTTCATCTTACGTGTGGGTTTAGTACCCCACGCAACAGAAAAGGCAGCAGGCTCAACAACTTCCGTGAATCGCTGTTCTCCGAGACTCATGTCCTTTATACCATGCATACAATCTGTTCCACCGCATTTGGGACAATCATTCATTGCGGAACCAGAGTTGATGGTTGTGTATCCGCAGCGATTACAATTTTGCAAAATATACCTTGAGGTATTATCGTCATATTTTGTTTTTAAGACAATACCTGCAGGTTCATATATCCACTCATTTTTTACTACTTGATTTCCTGGAGCGTAAGCCGCGATAGCCTGGCTCAGATGCATGGTTGGATAATTATTATCTCCGCTTAAGGTCAACATACATTCAACAAGACCAGTAGGAATGCCAGCACTGGGCAGGAAAGAATTCTCTGCAAGGAATGTTAGCAAAGCTATCTTAAAGAAATTATCCCTTTGATGCTCCAATGCTTTGACTGCCGCATTACCACCATCCTCATTCTTTAGTGTTTCTATAGACTGATTTATGGAATCAAGTCGCGTCCTGTATACGTTATAAACTTGAATGATGTCCTTTTTTGTTGCGAAAACTGCATCACCAATAGAGGTACTCCCAAGAGCTGTACCTTTGATAAGACGCTGATATGAATTCTCTAACACCCCACGCTGACCTCCTATAACTTTATCTATATGGGTCAGAAATAGTTCGTAATATGATATCCCATCTGAAACTTCAAAAAAATCGAATAGTTGAGCAGTTACCCGGATTCCGCCCTGGGAAGAAACGAAATCTCCAAATACCATTGCATTCACATGACGTTGTATAAGCTGTCTGCTTTCAAGTTTAAGCAACGGTGTCTCGGTAATGTGGGTCATTGGATACTTTGGATGGTTCCAGGTATAAGACCCGATAGGATTGGGCGCACAAAAGGTCAAAGCCAATGCTTTTGACTCATTTCGCCTTCCTGCTCGTCCTGCCCTTTGCAGATAATTGGCAGACTTGGGAGGAACATTGTTCATTACGACCTCATTAATACCACCAATATCAACACCCATTTCCATTGTAGTTGAGCATGAAAGTACATTTAGATGGCCTTCATTGAATTCTTTCTCATATTTATCAAGGTCTTCACGCGATTGTTGTGCAGAATGTTCGGCAGCAATGAAAATGGGTTTCTGGTTGTATACACGCTCATGCATATTGGAAAAGACACCTGCCTTACGCTGGTTCTCAAAGTGATGTAGTAACCATTCTTCAATTTTGCCTTCAGACAATTCTGCAGACTTATATGGGAAGAATGGATAGGAGAATTCGTTCGACACTTTGAATCTGTCGAAGTTCGTTTTGCCAATATAACCATTAATACGAGGGCTATACCCACGGAAAGTAACATCAACTACAACTTTATCAACGGGACACAAATAGCCTTTATCAATAATCTGTAGTCTTACTTTCTGCCCAAAAAGGTTGAGCATGAAACCTTTATTCTCCACATCTACCATTTCCAGTATATTGGATGTGATAAAATTCCATGCGTCAGTCATTAGGCTGTTAACATTTGCAATCTTTTCTTCATTAAAGGTCTCAACTTCATTATACCCAAGAACAGCACACAACAACAGAACTAACCTTGATTGATCTTCTTGTATTCCAGAAAGAGTCCTTTTCATCGTTGGCCACTTGCTAACAGGTTGGCCGTTTTTCCTTAAATCGGAGTCTTTGGGATAAATAGCAGAAGTATATGTGTTCTGGGTCAAATAATCCTTGTACTCACTGGAAATCATGTAATGGCGGCCACCTCTGATTAGATAGTCAAGACAGATTTTTAGAAAATCTTGCCAATCCTTGTCCGAACATCCGGCCCCTAATAGTATAGAAGGACATTTCGCTCTTTTGAGATCAGGATAGACTAATCGAATAAAGCCCATGTTCTCTAATGAATTTGCTCGTTTCGGAATCCATCCAAACTGATCCACAAGCAAGGCTTTTAAATATATAGAAGGATTCTCATACCTACTGCCTGCTTTGGCATTATTGAGATGTTGAAATAGCTTCCTGAAATCAGAATTGTTTTCTAATGACTGGCAAATATCTCCAAATGTTACCTCTGGTGACTCAGGGATAGAGCTGTTACCATTCTTCTTTGCTTCTAAACGTGCAAGTTCTGTTTTATAGGCAGGAGGCAAAGATTCTACCGGCATCCCCTTTAAGAAAGCGTAAGACTGTTCTTCTTCCTCTGTCAAACCTGCCGGTTCCACCTTTTCTACACGTAAGTCAGCCAGTTTATGGAAGATGGAAGAACGTACCCATGAACGTTCCACATCCTGATTCATACCCATAGCTGAACGCGCAGAGCCTTGTCTGTTATCTGTGAATGTCAGGTATTTCTTGCCGTTATAAATTATTTCAGCATCTTTCTTGTTGCTCCCATCAGCATTGTCAAGCAACAGTGTGGATAATACACGGCCCATCTGGGTTGCACTGATTCTCAAATAGTCAAGACGCGATATTCTATTCCCACAGTGAGGACACAAATCTGCATTTGTCTCTTCATGTCTTAATGAGATATATACATTACTTTTTTCTTCATTCTCTGGAGCAATCTCGATTTTTCCTTTCTCATGATTAAAGACATGCCTATCCTCGCGTGTGTGATGGCGAAGGCACTTTGCTACAGGTTTCGCAAAATAGAAAGGAGTGAATCCGTCTTGACCATTTTCTGAAGCGATATCATCATTTTGGCTTTCTTCGTATTCAATCATGTCGGCATCTTTATTCTCAAAGAACAAATCCTTTTCGAGATCGACCACATTTGTGTGCATTCTAAACCCTTTTGTGCTTGTCTCTCCTACAACAATGATGCCGCCGCATGATGGACAGGTTGCTATTTCAAGCAATCTGGATTTACACGTTGGGCAGTTTGTATTTTGATAGGTAGTCAAACTGCCAATACTTAGCCGTTCCTTTTTATGGTGTTTGCATTCTGAATTTACGCAGGCATAAACTCCACTAATTGAACGAATGAAGAAATGTGCACGCGAAGGGAGCAATGCAATGTCGCTTTTGTCTTTCTTGTTAAGACCTGGAACTTTATCTGCAAGAGCATCTATGAGTTTGAGAGACTTTTCGATGCTATTCATTAGATTACGGTCTAATTGTTTTACTATATCTACAGTAGAAAGAACCGCTGTAGTATTAAGCTGCTTCCTTAGCCTCTCAATATCGGTTATTCTAATCTTAGTACCAAAGTCCTTGTTGATTTTGTCTATAGCTATCTGTGCAACAGATTCTTCCATTTCTGGAATAATGCGTCTTCCACCAATGATTACGATACTATCAAGAGGCTTTCCTGTTAACTGTGACACAAAAGTTTTCAGTTTTAGTTGAGTAGCAGGATCCTTTTCATCACCGATGGTGGCTGATGTAACGGCAAAGTTCACCTGATCTATTGTTACTCCAAATGCATCTAAGACACGCCTAATCTGCAAGGATAGTTCTGCCGCTGACGAACCTGTGTAGGTATGTGCTTCATCAAGCAGAATCCACTTCAACTTTCCCTGAGATTTCTCTAATATCGTTTTGTCTTCAGCCCTTACCAGCATGTAGTTGAGCATGGTTGGATTAGTAAAGAGAATCTGTGGTGGTGTCTGCCTTATCTGAGGACGTGTTATTAGCTGTGGGAAGTAAGGAGCTGTCGCATTTTGACTTTTCGCAGATTTCTCCGTGTCACCATTATAAATTGCATAAGTTATCTTGTTCGGCATAGCATCGCACCAAGCATGAATGCGCTTCTGCTGGCTTTTCATCAGGGCATTTAGGGGATATAGGAATATTGCCTGTACACAATCTTTCTCATTGCGTGACGCAATATCTTGCAATACAGGTATCATAAAGCATTCCGTCTTTCCAGAACCTGTTCCAGAAGTCACGACAATAGTCTTGTTTTGGTCAGAAAGCATAACTTCCCAACTCTTTGTTTGATGTTTATAAGGGTGGCGATCAAGCGGGAAACGCAAATCTTCATCTATGCTCTCGCTACTAAGTGCTTCGATGAATGAAGATGATAATAGGTTTAGTTTAGATGAATGCTCTTCAAATGTCTCTTTACTTTCTTCCCATGGGAAGATAGACTGGAATACAGGTTCCGACAGTAAAGGCTCGTCTTCTGTCAAGATATGACGCATGTACTCTTGTTCTTTACCATTGCCTCGAAACCAAAGAGAGACCAATGAGTCAACAAGCATCTTTTTAGCTGATATGTAGAAATCTGCGTAATTCATACGAAGCGATTTTTATTTGTTAGATATGAGTTTAACTGTTCTAAAGAATATCTCACTATAAGTTTCTTTGAAGTATTTCCTATAGAAATTGACTATACGTGCATATTCCTTTCCCTCTGGTGCGAATAGGTTGAGATGGTTCTTTACGTCACAGGTATTTTCTGCTGCACACATAGCCGATTCTATCATAACCCGATATGATGCAAGCATACTTTGTTGTGGGTAATAAATGCCATTTAACTGAAATCTAATAACTGGCAAATCAATATTGTTGTCAGACAGTCCACGAATCTTCATCTTATAGTTGCTAATGTCAGATATTAGAATAGGAGTACCCCTTCGGATTTCTCCTGATGCCACATAGTTAGTGAATTCCTGTGAGATGTCTGTAGATACAGTTGAATTAAAAAGATCCTGTAACAACAAAATAAGACCCTGTAATTTCATAGTCATCATAGGTAATAATGGCGCGGGAACTGTGTCTAAGATGGAATTGATACTCTTTTCCCACATTTTTGCAGGTATCCAATGTAGGCCTATTACCATCTCTTGCTCAAAACGGTCAATTTCCATGGAAAGAACATCCTTGTATTCATTGAGCCACATAGCTACAACAAAATTCGCAAGGAGTTTTGGACTACGAGCAATAGCTTTCAGTCCGTTGTAGGTGGTGAAGGGCAAATTATAATGACTACATATATCAAATGCCTTGCACACGTCTCGCCAATGCTTTCCAGTCATCACATCTTCTTGGCTCAGCATTCCGTACCATGCCTTGTTGATATCAGAAGAACGCGAAGCGCGTTCAGACTTATCATAATCCTTTTCGTTTATGTTATAATACTTGGGAATGATTCTTCGCTTTACCTCTGGACCTGAGAACACAACAATCTCATCATAGTCGAACGAGTCTGGCAGTCGGAATGCATTATTCTCATTCTCAACCCTTTCAAGTTTGACGCAGTAGAAATCATCAGTAGGTAAGTCATCGCCAACGGGGAATGCATACAAATCACCTTCATACTCAAAACCAGTCGTGTCATACTCAGTGTCATCAAGGACAACGATTGCACCGTTTTCTATTGTTGTATCAAGAACAAACTTGCGCACATAAATCTCCTGCCCTGACACGTTTAAGACAACAGAACTGTTTCGATCAAAACTGTTAGCACCATAGAGGTTAAACATTCTTAATATGAGGTCGTTATAATCGGAAAGAGACACCAAGCCATCAATAACGCGACTTTGCAGGTGCTTCAGTTTGTCGGGGTTATCTATTTTTCCTGAAGAATATGATACATCAACTTTACGATTCTTACTCCCATGACTGACTATGCAGAAGTGACTAAGATTTGCGAGTGAGACAATCTTACCTCTGGGCACAATATTCCCACTTGTGTCGGTAATCAGGATTCCGTCAAAAGGTATGGCAACGGCAACACGAAGCACTGGATTGCCCTGATTGTAGATCCTGAAATAGCAAACAGAAGGACATATCAGAGAGTTCTTGTTGCGAGTTATCTTCCAATGTGCCTTGTCGATATTTCTAATGTCAACATCATCAATGGGTTGTATCTCCGGGCGCAGGAGATGCGAACAAGAGCACCTGATCTCTGTTGAATGTATGGATTCATTTTGCGACTCAAATGCCATGTCCCCAATTGCATAGAATGTCTCAATAATGGAATTCCCGTCAGGAAGTTCAACCTTTATGTCAACAATACATGGTTCAAGAATACATGAAGAGTTTAAAGATCTCCACTGTGTATTGCCATTATTTCTGCTTCTATATCTTATTTTACAGTTGTGAACTCTGTTCTTTTCTTTGTCATATACACGTATTATTGGTATTCTATCAAGCAACTTGTAATTGGAATCTTCTACCCAAGGAATATAGTTTCCAGAGAATTCTGCCGTATAGGGCGTAAACTGATTAGTAAGAACGCACTGCTCTCCAGAAGCAGTATTGATAATTTCTACCGACTTCTCAAAAGAAACATATGATAAAGGTATGCCAGATATAATAATTGGCTTTGATGTACTGTGGAACCACTCCGAACTAAATACAGCAATATTCTCTTCTGCATTGGCTGTTTCGCTCCTGCTGTAAAGATTCTCATCCAGCATTTGGAATAGTTGCGGTATCTCGAAATTAGGCGGATAGCATCCTGCCACTGTAAGAAAGATGCGGTCATCATTGTCGCACCGTATTTTTACTTCAACAACGGGTTCCCCTTTCCAGAGAATGTCATTAACAACTCCAACAGAAATTCTGGTATAGGTGGCATTAGTTATATTGCCTTCTTCATCACGGTTAATGCTTTTACGAGCGTACTTGCCCGCAAGTGTGCCTGCAACGAATACATCAAAAGTATAACAGGTGGAAATATTGAGTTCCGGAATAGAATCAGAAGAAAGCTCCTTGACAATGTCAAGATTAACGTAGAGATAGCCTTCTCCGTCTGCCGACGTCCTCAGTTTCCAGTGCAATGAAAGAGGTCTTGCCTTGCGCTCTTTCTTAGCACGAGTATATTCCTTTTTCAATGACTTTGTTAGCTCCGATAAGGATGCGTCTGTGTCATCGTATGGAAGGAGCGCATTGTCATCCATGATAATTGCATGGGCAATTTGCATGGACACATCATAGATATTTTCATTTTTGAAGGCTTTGCCTAAATAGGAGATGCAGCTAAACTGCTGTATTATTGAATTGTCTTCATTGCTCCAATCATAATTAATAATCGACAGCTCTCTTACCAGCCCTTTAAGGAATCTGGTAAAGCTTCCCATGTTACCATCGGTATTCTTGATGTAATTTACAGGCAGCCCTCCCTGATTCAAGAGGGTTCTGAAATATTCTGTTCCTTTCAACGAATGAAGGAAAGAATAACCATGTTGTATCAGTGCAATACGTGCAGCCATATAGAGTTCTTCTCCATATGCCCGAGATAATCCAATGCCTATTGCAACATCTTCTTTGGAGGGAATGTTACCTCGATAGTCCCTTCTCCACCACTCTGCATAGCAAAGGGCCGCTTCAATGCCGAAATCCTTTAAAAAACCAATATGACTCCGTATGTCAAGTTTCAGACTTTCATACTCATCATCAGTAAGCTTAAACTTCCACAAGGGATAATTTCCTTGTAGCTTCTTCATACCGCGAGACTGCAGGATGTCTTTTAGTGCAATGTGTTCGTTCGTCATAAGCTGTCGTTCTTGAATTTTTTGCAAATCTAAACGTTATCTGTGCAGTCTATCTTCCCTGATGTGTATTTATTCAGATTTTCTGTGATTTTCCCTAAAATCTGCTGTCTATACCATTCGGGGTAGATTACTTCAATATCTGGAATGAAGGATAGTATTTGTTGGTCTAACTCGCGAGTCGGTCTAACATGTATCTCAATCTCATACTGGTCTTTATTTTTTACGATCTGCGACTTGTGAAGAGGTTTAGAAACAACGTATGGAAAACGATTTGCCGCAAAGCGCAATCCTATAGCTTCTTTGGCAACATCATCATTTGGAATGGTAGCTCCTATCACATCGTCAAAATATGTGGCAAAATCACAAATCGTATTTTTCTTAAATGGGATTGCCGACTTGTGAAAGTCCTGAATTCTATCAAGGGCAAAGTTGCTAATTACCCCTAACTCATCGTTTAGTCCATACACGAACCAACGGCCATTATATTGTTTAACGTAGTATGGATGAAACACGAGTTGTATCTTTTTGCCTCTGAATGTTAAGTATGATATTTCAATGGCCTGGTGATTAACAGTCGAATCGATAATATCTGCTAAGTTTTCAATACCCTTTAGTTGCTCATTTTGTTCGAAAGCCACCAAATGCTCAGCATTGGACTTTAGGCCGAAACGATACTCCAGATTTGAAATCACCTCTTCCAACCACACGTTGGCAGCACTGCCTCTAAACCGGCCAAGCATATCAATAGTTGACTGTAGTTTATTGATGTCATCTACGGAAAGTTCGTTATTGAAGATGGAGAAATCCCTGTCCTCATAACGATAATAACATTTCTTGCCATCATACTGATAAGCCTTGATAGGGGCATTATATGTCACACGGTCACGCATGTATTTCATGTCCTCGCGTATCTGACGTAAACTCACCTCCGTACCATACAGGTCATACAGAGCATCGTTGACCTTATCTACAAGGTCTTGTATCTCGTACTTTCTGCTGAAATCACTGAAACAGCGATCGAGAATCTGGTAACGTAGTTGAGCATTCTTGTTTGTAGGCATAGTAGTTTCCGCTTGTGAGGTTTACATTCTAACGAGGTCATTGACTGTCACATCCAGGCATCTGGCTATATCCAGTAGGTTTTCCAAAGTGGGCTGAGCATTATTAGTACACCATTTGGAGATGGTGGCAGGGTCTTTGCCAAGTTGCTCAGCAAGCCACTTGTTTGTGCGCTTCTTCTCAGCAAGCACCACTTTTAGTCTATTCAGGTCTTTAGTTTCCATTCTTATACCTTATTATATTTATAGGCTACAAATTTAGCAATTAATTCTCAAATAATCATTCTAATTTCGGAAAAATAACTATTCTACGGTCAAAAAATTGCTAATTTTACCAATTTTTACGCTAAAATTAGTATTTTTGCATGAAAAATGTCATCTTCTGTGCAGATAGACTGCATAACAGTAGTGTAACTTTGCACCGTGTTGTTAATTTGAGTGTATCATATAAAGGTTTAAAGTCATGAAAGAACTGAAATGCCCAAAGTGCGGAAGTGTTTTCCAGGTTGATGAAGCAGACTATGCTTCTATTTTGAGTCAGGTGAAGAATGCTGAGTTCGATGCAGAAATCCATCGTCGTCTCGCTGAGATTGATGAGCGTCACAAGGCAGAACAGGACTTGGCAGCTGTTAAGACGGAACAGTCTTTCCAGACTCAACTCAATAAAAAGGACAAAGAACTGGATGCCAAAGATGCCGAGATAGAACGCTTGAAAACTCAGCTTCAGAATATCGAGACACAGAAAAAGAACGAACTGTCGCTCGCTTTGGCCGAAAAGGACCAGAAGATAGCACAACTGAACTCTACAATCGAGCAGGGTGACAGTAAACTCCAGTTGGCTGTAATGGCAGAGCGTAATAAGGCACAGGAGGCCGTTCAGGAAAAGGACAAGGAGATAATGAAACTTCGTTCTGATGCTGAAGTGGAGAAGCGTGAGGCCCAAATCCACGAGACCGCTCTGTTGGAGCAACACAAGAAGGAACTCCAGATGAAACAGGAACAGCTGGACTACTACAAGGACTTAAAAACTAAAATGTCAACTAAGATGGTTGGCGAGACTCTGGAGCAGCATTGCAGTATAGAGTATGAGCAGTACATCCGTCCTGCTATGCCAAATGCCTACTTTGACAAGGACAATGACGCAGCCGATGGCACCAAGGGTGACTTCATCTTCCGGGATTCAGAGGATGGTACGGAGTATATCTCCATCATGTTTGAGATGAAGAACGAGATGGACACCACCGCCACCAAGCACAAGAACGAGGATTTC
>AUXO017470512.1_pt1 | contig 12844 bp, 7 predicted proteins | sample 768731 | NCBI WGS metagenome assembly AUXO01 (sample SAMN02715735, study PRJNA202380) | gut metagenome | biome: sheep rumen | host: Ovis aries | place: New Zealand: Palmerston North
GTCGCCGCGTATGTAGCTTATGGAATGGTCAAGCAAGCTGTCCGGGAGTCTCTGCTCGAACATATAGGATTCTGTTGCGTCCGGCGTGAGACGGAAATGCTGCAGCATTGTCTCGATCTCTTTCCAGAGTGCGATACGCTCCTTTCCGAAGTGTTCGATGCGCCAGTAATCGCGCAGCTTGTGGCGGTCCTCATTTGACATATTCATATAATCCGAAATCAAATCCACGACGCTGGGCTCGGACGGCAGCCTGGACCCGCGCACATACTTATAAATATTTGATCCGATGCCAGTGCCCTCGCCCAGCTCCTTCGCAGAAATGCCCGATCTTTTTTTGTAGACACTGATTAAGTCGCTAAAATCACTCATTCTGTCCCTCCAATTCAATGCCATTTTCCCATTTCAGCTACAGTGTTCACGTTGTAATCATGTCTTGCACTCCGTATCCTGCAGGATTGACATCTTCTCTCTCTTTATTAAGTCTGATGTTTTCATTCTATTAAATCCCTACATGAACAACAACATCATATTTTGAAAACACCCTGTCCAGACGATTGTCCAATTATATGGGGAACAAGTTCAGCCCCTGTAAGCGTGATAAAGAGCGGCTTTTTTCGGACATTTAGTTGGACATGGACAAGGATCTATCTTTATTGTGAAAAATTTGCCTGAAGAAATATAATAGTCTTAAAATCCGTGCTAGATACAACAGTTTATGTGAAATTACGGCGCGGATAGCAATTACCGGAGAGAGAAAATGTATCCTGAATGGTAATTGCAAGAGGCCGGTAAAAAGAATGAGGAGGGATGAAAAACATGAAGAAGAAGCAATTTCTAGCTGCTATTATGGCGGTTGCGATGGCGTCATCGCTTGCTGTGACAAGTCCCAGGACGAGCTATGCGGCAGATAATGGCGCTGGAGATCAGGCCGTAGAGGAACAAGCAGACGCGGTTGGAAGTGACAGTACATCTGTGGAAGATGAAGCGGTGTCCGAATCGCAGAATAATGTGGAATCAGAAGAAACGACTGATAGCCAGGAGTCTGAAGCATATTCAGTTTCAGAGGACACTGACGAAGAAAGCATTATTGCGGAAGAATCAGCTGGTCAGCAGGCTGTTTCTGTCACACAAAGCGATAATGGAGTAGATGAGGCAGGGGACAGCGATGAGGCATTAATGGGCGTATCTGCTGGTGCGAGCACAGAAGCACAGAGCGGTGATGAAGACAAAACTTATGGCAACTTCAAATATAAAATAAATAGTGACAATAATTCGGTTACGATTACCGAGTATATTGGACAGGAAGAGAATGTTACAATACCGGCAGAGATAGAGGGAAAACCTGTGACTGTTATAGGACAGTATTGGAATGCTGAGCATTATTGTGGGGGCGCTTTCAAAGACTGCACAAAGTTAAAACAGGTACAAATTCCTAATGGTGTAACGAGCATTCTTAGCGGAGCATTTACTGGATGTACGTCGCTGATAACGATTCGTATTCCTAACAGTGTGACGGAAATAGAGGATCAGGCTTTCAAAAATTGCACTTCTTTGAAAGAAATTAATATACCTGATAAAGTGTCATGTATTGATAGCGGTGTGTTTTGGGGGTGCACATCCTTGACATCTATTGCTATTCCTGAAGGAGTGACCACTATTGACTCGTATGCTTTTCAAGATTGCACTTCGTTAAGGAATGTAGAATTACCCAAAAGCGTTAATATAATTAGCTTTTATGCTTTTAAGGGATGCACAACGTTGAATGGAATCATTATTCCAGATGGGGTGACAGATCTGTCTGGTGAAATATTTGAAGGATGTACATCACTGACGGAAATCACAATTCCTGACAGTGTTACTAGCATAAATAATACATTTTCTGGATGCACATCGCTGACAAAAATCACAATCCCTGACAGTGTTACCAAAATGAATGGGGCATTTTCAAATTGTACATCGCTGACAAAAATCACAATCCCTGACAGTGTTATCGAAATGGATGGAGCATTTAGAGATTGTACATCGCTGATGGAGGTTACAATTCCTGACAGTGTTACTAGCATAAATAATACATTTTCTGGATGCACATCGCTGACAAAAATCACAATCCCTGACAGCGTTACCAAAATGAATGGGGCATTTTCAAATTGTACATCGCTGACGGAAATCATGATCCCTGACAGTGTTACCAAAATGGATGGGGCATTTTCAAATTGTACATCGCTGACAAAGATCACAATACCTGACAGTATTACAAGCCTAGGGGCTTGTACTTTTAGCGGATGCGAAACGTTGAATCATTTGAACATTCCGAGTAGTGTAACAAGTATCGGCGAGCGTGCATTTGAGGACTGTATTTCCCTGAGTGAGATTTCAATTCCTAACAGTGTCAATAGCATTTGCCAAGGCGCTTTTGAAGGATGTTCTGCTTTGACAGCAATAAAAATTCCAGATAGTGTGTCCCAAATCGAAATGAGTACTTTTGAAGATTGTTCAGCACTGTCAAAAGTGACAATTCCTAATAGTGTGACCAGTATTGGTGCGGTGGCATTTAAGGGATGTGGTTCTTTAGAAGCAGTTGCAATTCCAGATGGGGTAACCAACATCGAATATGGCGTTTTTCACGATTGCTCATCATTGACAGATGTAATAATTCCTGATAGCGTGACGAGCATTAATGGTACTTATGACAGGGGGGCTTTTGAAGGTTGTGAATCACTTAAAACAATCAACATTCCTAACGGTGTGACAAATATTGGACCATATGCATTTGCGTATTGCAGGTCTCTGAAGAATATCGTGATTCCTAATGGAGTGAAAAGCTTAAGGGACGTATTTAAGTTTTGTACATCGCTGACAGAAATCACGATACCTGGCAGTGTCACCAACATAGATGGTGCATTTGTTGGATGCCAATCATTAAATCGGATTACTATTCCGTGTAGTGTGACGAACATAGGAAGTGGTACTTTTTCTGGTTGTGAATCGTTGACGGAGGTCGTAATACCTGACAGTGTAACTAGTATAGGACAGTGGGCTTTTGAAAATTGTACATTGCTGAAAGATATCACGATATCAGATAACATGATCAGTATCGGGGTTAGAGCTTTTGCAGGTTGTAAATCGTTGACGGAGATGATGATACCTGACAGTGTGACGAGCATTGAAGAAAGAGCTTTCGATAGTTGTACATCACTAAAACGGATCGTTATACCTGACAGAGTAGCGTTCATTGGGAAAGATGCATTTTTTGGATGCAATGAGCAATTAGCCATTTATGGTTCTCCTGATTCGTATGCCGAAAAGTATGCAAAAGATAATGGTATAATATTTATTGATAAAGCGGATCTAACTCCCACAGTTACTCCTACTCCCACAGATACATATTCTCATGTGAATTTGGAGGAAAGAAAAGCAACATCTTATGGTGGCACAGTATTCTCTGGGCAGGAAAATGAAGTATTTACTTCGCTGTATAGTAATTGGAATAATGCCTATTACTCTTATGTAGACGCTGTCGAGGCTTCGTTGAAAAAATCTTTAACAGATAGTTCAATAAAGCCTCAGAGAGATGATATTGTTGAAAAAGAAAAAGAAGTGTTTATGAATCAGAGCTATATACTCTCAGACAACATTTCTGCGCCGAAGGACGTAAGAGATACAGCTTATGAAGCTTTGGCTGAATTTTTCTTTGACAAAATTATTTCTATGCCAGATCTTGACCTTAGTAAAGTGTCACCATCCAATGAGATACAGATTGTAAAGAAAATAGCAGGTCAGCTGATCGGAGAAACAGCAACCTACAAAATTGGAATAATGAAGGTAGAAATATCGTGGACGGGATTTGGAAAGAAATCAGGTTACGGTACATTGACAGTAAAAAAATATGGCGGATATTATAACTTTATGATTGGTACAACCATTGAATCCGGACAAAATGCAATCTCTGATTATATAAAACAATTGAAGGAACTTGAAAAAAGTGCTGTTGCTTCGGTAACTTCAGCAATCATTAAGGATGTATTGGAACCGTCATTATCTACGCTGACACAGAAGTATCTAGATAAAAAGCTTTTGCCAAAGCTGGAATATCTAAAAAATACGGATGTCGGAAATATTTATCAGACATTAATAAAATGCCATGATTATTACACGTATTGCGAAAAATTAAAAGAATATTCAAGTAGTCCGTCCAAATTCACGACACAAATAAAAGATATTATTGATGAGATGGACAAAATTTCGTTTGATGATAAAACTTCAAAGAGAGAAGTCAAGGCTTCCGAGAAATTACTTGAAAAAGCTTCTGAAAAGCTGACTAAAGAATATATAAGTTATGTAACCGGTGAAAAGAGTGATGATACGCTCCGAGGCAAATTAGACAGATTGAAAACAAAAGGAAATAACTTCCTAAAATATATATTCGGCTGTCCAATCAATATCTCAATTTACGATAAGGATGGACATCAGATTGTCTATGCCGGAGATGATGGTGTTTCCTATGATGAAAATGTCGCATATGCAGAAAAAAACGGCGAGTCGAAGGTCATTTATCTCTTCACAGATGATCCTGTGACGATTCAGATGCAGGCAACAGGATATGGTACGCTGGATTGTAGTGTTGAACAATTTAACAATTGTCTTGCGGTTGGACGAAATAACTTCTATGGACTGCAACTGAATGACGGGCAGGAATTATCGCTTGAGGAGACAGGTAAATCTATATCCACAAATGGGACTGTGATTTCACCGGACGAATATATTCCTTCCTCAGCAAACGCGACAATACAGATCAACGTTACGTCAGAAGGTGAAGGGACTGTTCAGGGCAAGGGTGAATATGTCAAGGGTGATATTGTTGTATTGAGTGCTGTTCCAAGCGATGGCTATCGATTTGCTGGTTGGTTTGAGAATGAAAACCTGGTAGAAACATCGCGTCTATATGAGTTTGGAGCAAAGCAGGACGAAGAAATTAAAGCAGTATTTATGAAAGGTGATAATTCGGAGACGACGGAGAATCAAGATCCGACGAAAGAACCGAAGCCAACGGAAGAGCGAAAGCCAACGGAACAGCCGAAACCGACGGAGGAACCGAAGCCGACGGAAGAGGCGAAACCGACCGAGGAACCAAAGCCGACGGAACAGCCGAAACCAACGGAGAAACCAAGGCCAACGGAACAGCCGAAACCGACCGAAGCATCGAAATCGATAGAACAACCGAAGCCGTCAGAAACACCGCAGTCAACAGATATTCCTGAGAAAACCGGGTTTACGGATATCAATTCGAAGGATTGGTATTATAACGCTGTACAGTGGGCTGTTAAGAATAATATTACGGCGGGAACGTCGTCTACAACGTTTTCTCCGAATAAGTCTTGTACGAGAGCGGAGGTTGTTACCTTCTTGTGGAGACTAGCGGGGCGACCGGATCCATCGTTATCTGACAATCCGTTTAAGGATGTAAGTAAAAGTGCGTGGTATTATAAAGCTGCACTCTGGGCATATGAGAACCAGATTACAAATGGAACGACGAGCAGCACATTTTCTCCGGAGGCTACTTGTTCCAGAGCACAGATTGTCAAATTCCTCTGGAATTATTCCGGCAAACCAGAACCACAGGCAAATGCCAGACGATTCTCTGATGTTAAAGAAGGAAGCTGGTATGAAAAGGCGGTTTCCTGGGCAATTGCAAAGAAAATTACCGTAGGTACATCTGCGAATACTTTCTCACCGGATGGCACAAGCAACAGGGCCCAGAGCGTTACATTGATCTACAGGATGGTAGAAAATCATTGACCATCATTTGAATATCTTTATATTTTCTGCATTCCCACCGAATCCGGCTAGACGGAAACGGTGGGGATATTTGTCAGGAAAGCGAACGTTATAGTTCAGACCAATGTCAGTTAGTTAATAAGGCGGGTTAGTCCTCTTTCCGAGGTCTAACTCATTTTTTGGGTTTCTTGAAAAAACTTGACATAGAAATAAAAATGTGCGGCCGCTCTCGCTACTGATGCTTTTTTGAAGTAGAGAGAGCGGCCCTTGTAATTAGGGATATGTCGTTTGCCTGAACACTGACCACACAGAAGTAGTTGACAAAAAGGTTAACATACACAATCTGCAAATGTAGAAATTTTACCCAAAAGCGTATTTGAATTAAAAAGATAATTGGGTAAAATAACCACAAGATGATAGATGCGAGACAAAAAAATGGTATTAAATACTAAATATTATGATCTGAGTGATGAGAAACAAAGGAAAAATCACAATAGAAGGAGGAAGTCTATGAAAAGAAATCTGTTGAAAATTATGCTCACGTCAACACTAGCGGCAACAATGTGCGCATCTCTTGCAGCATGCGGCTCATCTGGAAGTTCTGGAACGACAGGTGCAACGGCTGCGAACCAATCTGGTTCGGCGACAAGCACTTCAAACTCTGAACAGGTTAATGCAAATTCAGATGGTACGGTAAATAATCCGGAGGCTGTCCAGATTAAAAGCGGCGATCTAAGTTTTTGGTCTCTTTTTACGGGCGGTGACGGAGAGTGGTGGCAAAAAATTGTAAGCGACTATAACAATACAAGTCCGACGAATCCTGTTCAGTGCGTCACGCTGGTTTGGGCTGATTATTACACAAAACTGCAGACTGCAGTGGCAGCCGGAAAAGGCCCTGACATGGGTATAAGTCATGTGTCTAAGCTCTATGAGCTGGCGTCGACAGGAGTCATCGAGCCTCTGGATGATTATCTGAAGGACAATGATATCGATCTCACTAAATACTATAGTCAGAATAACATAGATGCGGTCACTATCGACGATCATATCTATGCGATTCCGTTGGATACGCATGCGGAAGTGATGTATTACAATACGGATCTTATCAGCCAGGCTGGAATTACAGAGGATGATATCGCCAATATCAAGAGCATCGATGATTTTAAGGATTTGCTTAAAAAGTGCAAAGATACTCTGGGAAGCGATTACACTCCGCTTTGCCTGTCTAACAGCGGAGACGATCCGTTCCGTGTATGGTATGCGCTTTATTACCAGATGGGTGGCGCGCCGTTTGTTAATGATGATGCTACAAAGTGCACACTGGATAAAGATAAGGCAGAAGCTGCCATGAAGGCATTAAAGGATCTTTATGATGAAGGGTACATTCAGAAAGGAATTAATTCTGACGATAACGCAGTTCCGTTCCAGAGCGGTAAGGCAGCATTTTTATTTGGTGGAACCTGGCTGACAGGTACCTTTGAATCTACAAAGGGGCTGAATTTCAATAATGCTTGCTTCCCACAGCTTTATGACAATCAGACCTGCTGGGCAGATTCACATACACTGATTCTTCCAGTAAAGAAATCCAGAACCAAGGAAGAAGCAGACAATGCTGTGAAGTTCATGTTTTACGCATCTGACAAGGGCGGAATTACTTGGGCGGAATCGGGACAGATCCCGGCATCCTCTACCGCAAACCAGAGTGATAAATATAAGAGCATGAAGGGATATAACGTAATTGATGAACTTAATAATGCACAGTTTGCTCCAAAAGCTTCTCATTATTATAACGGCATCAAGACAGATCTGCAGAGCGCTCTGGATGGTTATTGGACAGGACAGGTGGATCTTGACACGGCATATGAAAATTTAGAGACGGCAGTTAAGAACAATTTGGACTAATCATTCATCTAAGCGTCAGGATATTACATGCATAATTTTCTGGCAGAAAAGGGGTAACCGGTATTCATGGCGCTATTGAATGAAGGTCGGATGGTGTCTGGAGTGGGATTTCTCATTCCAGACATTTTGCCATTCGGGATAGTTATAGATGTTTTATGACAAAGAAGTTAGATTTTACAGTCAGAGATACGAGGAAAAATCTATGATGAAAAATGGCAATCAGATTTACAGGCATAAGACGAAAGAGCACAGGCTTTTTCTACATGCATTTCTTTTTATGCTTCCATTTTTATTTTTTTACACTCTTTTCATTGTATACCCTTTGATCCAGGGCGTTTGGGTCAGCCTGAATAAGTGGACCTTGATGGGAAGGATGGAGTTTGTTGGAGCAGATAATTTTATTCGGATGTTTAAAGATCCGGAATTCTGGGAAGCCTTATGGCACTCGACGAAATTTACTATTATTACAGCACCAATCATTGTGGTATCGGCACTGATCCTGGCACTTCTTGCAAATCGAACAACTCATTATAAAAAGTTTCTTAGAATTTGCTATTACCTTCCATGTGTACTTTCTGTTTCGGTTGCCTCTTTTTTATCCGAGTACACGTTTACACCGATACGCGGCCTGGTGAATGGTATTCTTGAGTCGATAGGATTAGTTGATTCAGAAACGGCACCTTTATGGCTTCAAAACGTTCACCTGGTGTGGTTTGTCATTATTATTATGACTGTATGGTGGACAACAGGTTTCTCCATGCTGCTTTATTTGTCGGCGCTTCAGAATGTTCCAGAGGGAGTTAGAGAGGCTGCAAAAATTGATGGTGCGACTAAGCCACAGACCCTGTTTTATATCATCCTTCCGCTCCTGAGAGAGACAACATGGCTTGTAGCTTTACTTCAGATTATTGCCTGCTATAAAGTATTCGGTCAGATCTATATTATGACAAGTGGCGGTCCAGGCAATAGTACAAGGCCGTTAGTACAGTACATATATCAGCAGGGATTCAGCAAAAATGCAATGGGGTATTCAGCGGCAATGTCATATGTTCTTTTCGTAATCCTGGCGGTTGTATCAATGGTACAGTTGAAACTTCAGCGGCGAAAGGAGATGGTATGAAATGAAATCGAAGAGTAAATTCAAAATCGGAACACTGGTTCTTGCGTTTGTGTCAATTGCGATTGCACTTGTCATGATTCTTCCGATAGTCTGGGGCTTATTCTGCTCGCTGCAACACGAAGGAAAACAGATAAAAACGATTTGGGATTGGTTCACTCCGCCATATACTTTGGCAAATTATCCGAAGCTGATCGCCAACAGCGAAGTACTGGTGTGGTTTATCAACAGCCTGGTAGTTGCCGTGATTACAATGGTCCTCACTGTTTTAATCACGACTATGGCTGCATATGCACTTGCGAAGATTCCGTTTAAAGGAAGGCATGCATTTTACATGTATTTTCTTCTTGGCATGCTGATCCCGACAGAAGCGACGGTTGTCCCTTTGTTTATTCTGGTTAAGGGACTTGGGCTTGCAGATTCTTATGCGGGTCTGATATTCCCGACAATTGCAAATGCAATGATGCTGATAGTCACTGTAAGCTTTTTTAAGTCTGTTCCAGATTCGATAATAGAGGCTGTTCGTATTGATGGAGGGTCGGAATTTACCATTTTCTGGAGAATAATGCTTCCTCTTTCCAAGCCAATTATTGCAACTGTTTGCCTGTTTTCATTTGTGAATAGCTGGAACAATTATCTGTGGCCTCTGCTTTGTATCTTCAGCGATAAGCTTTATACCATGCCAATCGGTATACCGACACTGCTAAAGATACAATCTCCGGATTTCGTTGTGCCTATGACCGCTAATATGATTTCTTCACTTCCAATGATTATTATGTTCATTATATTTGAACGCCAAGTCGTAGAGGGAATCTCTACCCAGGGACTGAAGGAATAAGCCTGTAAAAAGTTTTACTATAATCTATGCAAGGAGAATGAGGAACATGCATATTGAAAATTACCCGCGCCCGCAGTTTGTAAGACCTGAATGGACAAATCTAAACGGAGAATGGGATTTTGCATTTGACAGAGACGATGTGGGAAAAGCAGAAAAGTGGAACGTGCATTTCCCACAGGGTCAAAAAATTGTTGTCCCGTTCACTTATGAAACGAAGTTAAGCGGTATCGGTATAGAAGAAGATGTGAATGTTATATGGTATCATAGACAGCTGCCTGCCAGCAGGAGGGATCTTTCGAACGAATGTTTGATTCTGCATATGGAGGGGTGTGATTATAAGTCCGAAATTTATGTCAATGGCGTTATGATAGGAAGCCATACGGGCGCATATTCCAGAGCAAGTTATGATATCACGGATGCCCTTAATGATCGTGATAACTTTTTAACTGTAAGAATTGAAGATAGCCGCAATAAGAGTCAGCCCAGAGGAAAACAGAGATGGCTTGATGATAACTATGGTTGCTGGTATGTACAGACAACCGGAATATGGAAGACAGTATGGTTGGAGAAAGTTCCTTCTGTTTATATACAATCGCTCAGATTGACTCCATCGGTAAAGGAATGTTGTGTCGATTTTGATATAGAAGTTAGTCAGCTTCCGGCAGATAACGAAAAATATTCTGCCTGGCTCAGGGTTATGGATGGAGAAAGGGAGGTTAATAAGGTATCTCTTGCTTTGGCGGAGAAAAAGGTAAGCGGAAGGTGCTTTTTGTATGGTAGTGAACTTCATGACTGGGGAATAAAATTGTGGTCTCCTGAACACCCTGATCTTTATGATGTTGAAGTGATGTTGATTCGTGATGGGCAAGTTGCAGACAAGGTCTATTCGTATTTTGGATTAAGGGATATTTGCTGCAGCAAAGGACAAATCCTTCTTAATGGGATTCCTCTGTACGAGCGCTTGATTCTTGATCAGGGATACTGGAAGGACTCGGGACTTACTCCCCCGGACGAAGAGGCTCTTATAGAGGATATTGATAAGACTCTTGCCTTAGGATATAATGGGGTGCGTAAGCATCAGAAAGTAGAAGATGAAAGATATCTCTATTGGGCAGATGTTAAGGGCCTTCTGGTTTGGAGTGAGGTGGGAGCGTTTTATGACTTCACGGAAGAGGCTATTGCGGATTTCACTCAACAGTGGATTGAGATTGTCCGCGATAATTACAATCATCCATCTATTATTACATGGACTCCCTTTAATGAAAGCTGGGGAATTCGGCAGGTAAAAACGAATAGGCAGGAACAGGAATTCACGAAGGGAATTTATTCACTTACGAAGAGTCTTGATGCTACAAGACCAGTTATTGCAAACGATGGGTGGGAACATACTATTTCGGACATTATTACCATCCACGATTATGCAGAAAACGGAGACTCCTTTTACCGGCATTATATGAATCATATTCAGGAGATCTTGAAGAATGAGTGCTTCCCTTCACGTGAAAAAGCTGCGTTTGCGGACGGGTATGAATACAAGGGGCAGCCTATTATGATTACTGAATATGGAGGAATCGCTTTTCAAACGGACAAGGGATGGGGATATGGTAATCAGGTCTCAGACGAGAAAGAATTTTTGAAACGCTTTAAAAATATAACAGAGGCAATAAAAAGGATTCCATGGTGTAGCGGATATTGTTACACACAGCTCACAGATGTACAACAGGAGGTTAATGGTCTCTTGAATGAAAACCGGACGTATAAAGTATGTCCTGATAAGATCAAGGCTATTAATGAAATTCCTGCAGGGGAATAATCTACTAATACAACAGGATCAGCAGGGATAACTGCTTGATCCTGTTTGTTGATTTTAATCTGAATTCCTGAAATTCGCACCATAAATATTTCCTAAAGATGTAGTTCCAATATTCATAGCTGCTATTTTGAATTAACCGGTCTATTGTATGACATAAAATAAAATGAAGCAACTTTACGGATTCGGGTTTATGGCATTATGGAGGATACGTATGCGATTGAATGTTTCGGAAAAGTCTCTTCCGGTTTATGAGGCTATGGCAAGTCCGGTAAGACTTAAGATTCTTCAGCTAATTAGTGAGCAGCCGCGGTGCATTACAGAGCTGGCGGACAGTCTTAACCTCAGCAAGGCAATTATTACAAGACATATACAGAAACTGGAAGGCGCACATCTCATCAAATATGTACAATTAACCGCTAATGATAAACGGAAAAAATATTTTCAAATGGCTGTCGATAGTATATACATTGATTTTCCACTCAAACTATTTTTGTCATATTCAGTTCATAGAGAAGAAATAGGGGTGGGCAATTATTCAAATTTTTATGTAGAGCCTACTTGTGGAATGTGTAGCAGTAAAAAGAAGATAGGGAGATTCGATGATCCGACAGCGTTTGTAAGCCCAGAACGAATTTCGGCATCGTTGCTCTGGTTTTCGAGTGGATTTGTAGAATATAAAATTCCGAACAATCTTAATCCCAAAGAGGTACCTAAAATGCTTGAGATTAGTATGGAGCTGGGATCGGAGTTCCCTTTTTCTAACAATGTCTGGAGCAGTGATATAGATTTTTTTGTCAATGGCGTTGCATTGGGAAGCTGGCTTTGTCCGGGAGATTATTCGGATACGCGTGGTTTCTATACACCATCCTGGTGGGATGATAACTGCAGCCAGTACGGCATCCTTAAGCATATACGGGTAGGAGAAGAACAGACATCTGCTGATGGACAGTATATGTCAAACGTCACAATAAATCAGCTGCATTTAACTGACAGTCCGTTTATCACATTGCGCATCGAGAGCAAAAAGGGAAAGAAAAATAGTGGTGGAGTGACAATATTTGGAAAGTATTTTGGAAATTATCCGCAAGATATAGTGTTTAGCACATATTATTGTTGAATGCTTGGATAATTCATGTCTGCAATGCAAATGCGGTTGCGGGGTAGTGTTGTTTGTAAACGTGAATGCTGGATAGAGAAATCCTCATGGGCCGCAACAAAAAGGATAGTCAATCGCGGCGATTCATTGCAGATGTAGTGCCAAATTGAAAAAAATGCTGAGATACGCATTATTATCCCGAGATCGGAACAGGATGCCATGCCTGGTCTTCATTAGAACAGAATCCCCAGCAGAAAGCACAGCTGTGTGATTCCATTGACCATCTGTTCTTTCCAGTTTGAT
>AUXO016909797.1_pt1 | contig 12842 bp, 11 predicted proteins | sample 768731 | NCBI WGS metagenome assembly AUXO01 (sample SAMN02715735, study PRJNA202380) | gut metagenome | biome: sheep rumen | host: Ovis aries | place: New Zealand: Palmerston North
ACTTTGCTCCATGATTCTCCCCCCGAAAAATGTAGCTCCAACAAAAATGACCAGAAACAAAATCAAAACCCGCCGAGATTGATTGAGTAATCTTTCTGAGGAAAAGACAAGCGCACAAATAAAAGCAAGGACGACAACCCAGGCAAGAGCTGTTCGGAAAAAAGTCAACAAGAAAGCCAATACGACAAGTGAAACAAGATGCCAACTTCGGAACTGCTTCTCTCGAATCACGAAGTCGCCACGTTCTACCGCCCACATGGACAACATCAACATCAGTGATTCTTTCATAGTCACGCCCGAATAAAAAACTATCATGGGCATCAATACAACAAAAAAAGCGGAAAGGCGGCCGACGGATTCACCGAAATTCCTCTTGGCTAGTCGATAGGTCAAGACAACCGTCCATGCATCAAAAAAAGCATTTGGAATCCGGGTAAAAAGAATGCTATTACCTGAAATAAAATTACATAACGCTAAGAAAACTGGGTAACCTGCATCGTCAATGCGCGAACTGATATATAAAAGATATGATCCGAGATTGCCTTCTTTGATCAATTCTATCAGCCAAACCGCTTCATCGTAATAAGCGCTTGAATCCATCGAAGTCCCTATCGGCTGTTCCCACGGTGTATGCCAAACAGATGTTGTAAACAAGTAGAACCCGAAAACCCATAGAAATCGTATAATCAGTGTTGCCAGAAACAGGCTACGTTCGATGGTTTCAGACGATAGTTTCTTCCATTCAATCTCCCATTGAACAGACAAATAGTAAAACAACCAAACTTCCACGATACCTGCTACACTCCAATACCATTTCATCAGGTGGCTAAAAAACAAAAGGCAACACGCCACCAACGCAATCAGATATACGATAGAGGCTCTCCTTAAAAAATATTGACTACGAGACAGTATCACTTTTCAAATCGTCGTTTAAGTTTAATAATCTATGTATAGTTACATCCTCCAATAGCGGATAATAATTAAGGATTACCCAAACAACCGTCTTTTAAGTTTAATAATTCTAATACGATTATGCTGATCAAATAGTGAAAGGATCTTCGCTTTCCATGTCGGTGCTCTTTTTGCCCACGAACTATCCCCTAGTTGTTCGCAATATGTATTCTTTGTAAACAAGTACTCCCCTGTTGTTTGGCGAGGACAGAAATACTCAACGGGAAAAACATGAAGATCCTTATAGTCTTGCTCTTGCCCAGAGGGTATGAAACCGTTGCAAATCATATTATCCGTAATTAATCTAACATTTGGTGTCAAATCTTCTTTCCCGTCTTTAATAAAACTCTTGTTATTATACAGCGCTAATTGTTCACTGACCCATTCCCCTAACGGCTCACTAGCAATAACACCCATCATTAAAGGATTAGTCTTACTCCCTTCAAATCCGGCAAACGCTTTATAAGCTAAGAGGTCATCAAAAGACTTATAAACAATAAAATCAACATCAAAATACAATCCCCCCTCTCTTTTTAACGCGTATAATCTTGCAACATCACTAACGAATGCATATTTTTTGGCTTGATACGCTTCTTTTGTATACTGGCAATAGTTAATATCAAAATTGTCTTCATTCCAAAGTTTATACTCATAATCGGGCATAAATTTATGCCACGATTCAATACAACTTAATGCCAATTCCGGCATATTTCCTCTGCCGAACCAACAATAATGAATAGTCTTGGGAATCATGTGATAATCTTTTAGGAAAATGACATTCTTATATTCAATCCGAGTGCAAGCCAAGAAGTGACAGGCTTTTTTGCGGCGTTCCATATTTTTCCCAATAAGAACGGGCGCCCACTTCCAAAGCATGCCTATAATCGGGATGTGATAAAATGTACTCAATAGCTTCCGCCATAGACTGTTCCGTGTTATCCACCAAATGCACATTGACCCCATGTTCAAGGGGATGTGGCAGATCATTGATCAAAGGTGTTGAAATGATACATTTTCCCAGTGCAAGATACTCTCCCAATTTCCATCCATGGCACCCCCAGAACGCTGGTGTATTGAAAACCAAAGCAGAACGTTTTGTCTTCTCCAGCCAGATAGGAAAGGGAATCCTTTCCTGGATCACCAGATCACGGAAATCCTGATTTGACGGAGTTATTTCTCCAACCATGCCACCTTCGAAAGACAACGAACTGATGGAGCGGCACGCTCGGATAAAACGGGCTCTTGACAGATTCACGGTTTCGTCATTCTTATTATACTGATCACTATACCATAGTGTACTGAGAAAAAAAATGTAATTATCCTCCGATTGAATGTCATTCGTATAAACGGATAAAGGCAATCGATTCTTCCAACCTTTGTACCTTCGGGAGAAGAAATGTTTGACATTCTTGAAGCCATTAGACTCATTTCTTTGTAGCGAAACATTCCATTCCTCCCGCTGAATAACAGAACGCCATGTCTGCATAAAATGGATCAATCCTCCTCCCATGGCCAGAAAAATGGACTCTTCGTTCCTAACGCCAAAGGAAGGAGCAAGTGAGACTAGTTTTGGGTACGATTCTATCGGACTAAACCTAAAATTAGCATTTACACTCCCATATACTTCACTCCATTCATAATCTGGCTCGGAGATCCTGTTAGAATCGTCTGCCTGTATAAAAACATTCTTTCTGTTCTTCCCGGAGACTATTATAAAACGCATATTATTGCCTGGATCAGCCAGCCCCTTGAATGGTTTTAAAGCATAGGATATCCGGCTTTTTCCAAAACAATGCTTAAGCCCCCAAAGATAAAAGGAGCTATAAGAATAACTACTTCTAGGATCGATTATTATCTTCATCTTGGCCGAAGGACTCTTTTTACTCTGCCAACGCAATGGTATACTATGCAAAAAAGGCGGGGAGAGAGATTAATTATATTGATTTTGCGAATAGCCTGATTTGTCATATGATATTTTGATAGAGGATAAACATCCAACTTCTTCAATGATTGGAGCAACCGATTCCTGGCGCAAGACGATAGGTCGGCAGATGAACTTAACATCGTAAGGACCAAATGTGATACCATTCCATCAAACCATTCTTTCCTGGGAACCTCAAGTTTTCTTTTCTGTAAGAGTGCGAGAACCCGTAATCGATCATCATTGTTTTTTCTGAGCAACTCCAAACTTCGTCCTTTTGTAATCGAATTCTCCCGAGATCGATAGAAGTATGCGACCGTAGGAGTAGAGGAGATTCTACATATGGATGGCATCATTCTGGAAACCCATTCAGTATCTTCAAAATGGATTCCATCCAAAAAGGGGAAACACCGAACTATTGAACTACGAATAATAAACTGGCAGGCATAGCACGCGTATCCGAGTCTTTCATTCAAAAAAGACAGCCCATCCGTAACGGTTTCGGAATAATCCTTAAACAATCCAGGGGTCTTTTCCGGCTGAATGATCTCCTCTTCTTCATTTACATTCTCGTAATTGAACCTCAAAACGTCAAGGCCCTGAGATTTAACTTGTTCTAGAAGCGTTGGAACGATATTTTCAGCCAGATAGTCGTCAGAATCAACAAATTGTATAAACTCACCTTGTGACGCAGCTACTCCGACATTTCTCGCGTCACTCAAACCGCCATTTGTTTTGTGGATCGTATGTATATTCTCATACTTCTCGGAGTAATCGTCACAAATAGCGCCACAATGATCTGGTGAACCGTCATCTACCAAGATAATCTCGAACTGACGCTCCTCCAGATGCTGCAGAAGGATACTGTCAACACAACGCCGAAGATACTTCTCAACGTTATAAACCGGTACAACGAAACTAATTTCAATCATTATCGATACTGGACTGTACGGGTTTTCTTTATCTTTCTATTTTCCATCTTGAATAAAACGCGCTCCAGAAACCAAACCATCTTATAAGCCCAAGGATGCCTTTGAAGCCGTTTCATCTGATCAATGGGGAATGACCATCTCTCGTAATCAGCAAGAAAAGCGGCCGGGATGAGGTCAGAAAGGACATGTTTCCGTTCAGTCACATCGAGTTCCTTGTTGGTTTCACTAATACCGTTCATATCAAACAAGGTAACGTCAAGGTCAGTATAGACGGGTTTCTCTTCCCCGAGAACAATTGCCAGCAGATACCATTTCCAGTCAGAAACAATCTTCAACGACTCATCATAAAAACCATATTTATCAAAAAGGGTCTTTCGGATATAGGCCGGAGAATGGTTCAATGTCCCGTTATAAAAACCCAGGAAAGTAATATCCTGTCCAGCGAAACACCTGTCTCGCAGAATACCATAGGGCATATCCTTAAGCATATTTCCATATAAAATGGAAGGATACCCGTTGTTTTCCAAAGCCTTATACATCTTCTCGGTGACACCATTCGATGCAAGCCGATCACCACTGTTCAAGAATTGGACATACTCTCCTGATGCCATTCTAATACCTTTATTCATGGCATTATAAATACCCTTATCAGGTTCAGATATCCATTTTAAACGAGGGCCAAACTTATCGGCATAACTTCGGATTAACTCTATGCTACTGTCTGAACTGGCTCCATCTATAATAACATATTGAAATTCGCAGCAAGTCTGGTTGAGGACACTTTGCATAGTTGCTTCAAGCCCCGCAGCATTATTGCGGTTGATCGTTATTATAGATAGCTTCATAAACTGCATTGGGATAATCTGGAATGCACCACATCTGCAACGAGGTCAGCACCTATTACTGACCAGTGTGTATTGTTTACCTTATAAACATCTTTCCTTCCCATGGATATTGCCTTTTGAAGGAAGGGTTTGGTATTGATGATGAAAGCATCATCGGGAATAAAGGACAAGGTCGGATTAATTAAATGATCCGTTCCCTTTATCCAAGGTTCATAGGTATCATATTTGTCGGCGGCAATCAAAAAAACAAGATTCAGTTCTTTCTCGAACGCAAACGTTTTCAATTTTTCCAGATTCAAAGATGCCTCCTTCATACCCTTCATTCTATTTTCCCAAAGAAGATCCCCATTATCTGTTTTTTTACTATTGTAAACAAATAAAGTTGAAGCATATTTTGGATGCGTGAACAATTCTTCTTTCAAATCAAAAATTCGGACAGGGCTGTCAAAACCAATGGAAAGCCGGATCCAAGAGAAAAACATATTCAACAAAGAGAAATCGGAATCGCCATTGCCCGGCCGACCATCTTTCTCTGTCATTTGATTGAAGTCCAAATCACATAGCCGCTCTATCAAGTGCCTTTCTACACATTCAACAATTATAATCTGATTGTCCGTGAATAAACCGGCATTTGCATATGAGACAAAAGTTTGAATAGGGTTAGAATATGTCTCATCTTTAATGTTGCCAATTTTAGTTTTTTCCAAGTGACTTAATCTCCACTGATACCCCTCAGGTCCATACTGACTGAAAGAATCCCCAATAGTCAAAATATGATAATAACTTATAGAATCTCTAACATTGACATTGACAACATTGGCAAACCCTAAAGACTCTCTTTCATAATAATCGATAGATAAACCTTCATATTCTTTTCCGAAAGGAATCTGCCCCAGAACACCAAATTCGCCACTTAAAGAGGGCAAAACGGCCAAGCGATAATATGTTAGTAGTCCGAGAAATACTACAAAACAGGCGAGAAACTTCGGCAAAAAACGTTTCATTCAAAAAGCAAAATAAATAAAGGATTGGTTTTCCCCACTAAACAAAACAATAAAGCAGATTACAAGAATATACAGACTATATCGAAGAACCGGATTACATGAATTATCACAAAACAAACCATGTGGTTGCTTTCTCTGAAGCCATTCAACAATAAGCATAAAACATATCAGCAGCGACTCCACTCGGGTATCCGGAGATAGGAAGAATCGATAACTCGCTTTCAATGTCCCCCACTGGATCATTCGGGAAAGATAAATAAAAGCTTCTCCAATCGATTCTGATCTAAAAAATATCCATCCAATGAGAACCAACAGGAAAGTAATCAACATCTGACATAATTCCTTCAGGGAAGGTACCACGCGCTCCTCAGCAACAATATTACGATAGCGACGATTCTTCCCCATTAGTATCAATGGCAGAAAGAGGAATGCGTGGTATGCGCCCCAGACGACGAAGGTCCAGTTCGCTCCATGCCAGAGACCACTGAGAAGAAAGATGACAAATGTATTACGGACAACCTTGATCTTTGAACAGCGGCTGCCTCCTAACGGAATATAAACATAGTCTCGGAACCATGTTGTCAATGAGATATGCCATCTCCTCCAGAACTCTGCGATATCACGGCTGAAATAAGGGACATTGAAATTTCTCATCAGTTTGATTCCGAAAAGCTTAGCCGTTCCTATAGCTATGTCGGAATACCCGGAAAAATCCCCATATACTTGGAAAGAAAAAAGAATGGCCGCTAGGAGCAAGGTGCTTCCACTCTGAGTCTGAAAGGTTGCAAAGACCTGATCTACATAGGCGGCACAACTATCGGCGATGACCATCTTCTTGAAGAGTCCCCACAGGATTTGTCGCATTCCATCCACTCCGGTGGCATAGTCGAAGACCCGAGGTTTTTCGAACTGCGGAAGCAGGTTGGAAGCCCGCTCTATCGGGCCTGCCACCAGTTGCGGGAAGAAACTGACATAGGCGAAGAACTGAATTACATCCCGAGTCGGTTCAAGTTTACCACGATACACGTCAATGCTATAACTGAGTGCCTGGAAAGTATAGAAGCTAATCCCGACCGGAAGGATGACATGAAGCAGTAACCCATCCGTCTTCCCTCCCAAGAAAATATGGGAAAAAGATGTGATAAAAAAATCGTAGTACTTGAATATGCCGAGAATCAGTAGATTTGAAACTATATTGATAATATTAATAGCCCTGGCCGTTCCTGGCCGTTCCTTGTTCTTTTCTATGAGAATGCCAGCAACAAAGGTGTAGAAGGATGTGAAAGCAATCAGGAAAAGGAACCTCCAGTCCCACCATCCATAAAACACATAGGACGCGATGACAACGAACAGGTTCTGAAGTCTCACAGTCCTGTTGAATACGAACCAATAGAGTAGAAACACTATTGGTAGGAAGATTGCGAATTCTATGGAATTAAAGAGCATTGGCTACTCAAAATCAACACAATCCATCTAAAAATGACGAAACATCCCAAAAGTTGCGTTCAACCGCGATGAGACGATCAACGTCGTCGTCCCACCATTGTCTTCGTATTAATTTTTGGATTGTTTCGTTCTCGAATCTATATTTTTTCACCACCGCTGGAACGCCAACAGCAATAGCATAGGGTGGAATGTCCTTGACCACCACAGCCCCTGCACCTATTACCGCTCCATCACCTATGGTTACACCATCAAGAACCGTGACATTAGCACCAATGAAAACATCATTACCGATATAAGTCATCGCCACCTCAGAAACCTTATCCTCTTTACAAAGAGTTAATCCATTCTGCTTCTTAGTGGAATAGAACATCGGGGACGTTGATATCCCATTTGTCGGATGTATTCCAAGACCGCAGCAGAAATTAGGGCCTATGGAAGAAAACTTCCCAATTTTACAAGAACTGATAATGCAGTTTTTGGCCACATACGAATAGTCGCCAATTTCAACATCATGAAGAAAAAAAGGAGGATATACCCTTGTATTTTCACCAAGATTGCTATTGACCCTTTCGGATTTTAACAGGGAATAACCTATCGTCTTCCCCTTAGGAATAACAGGAACGTCAAAAAGCCTCCCTAATAGTTTGTGAAGATAGTATTTTAAACTCATTTATCCCGTCTGAATAAAGATACGATTTTGGATAACCACATTTGGCGATACCTTTTGCTGTACCAATGTCCCGAATAAAAATGATATATAATCCTGGCTGCCTTCTTATTCTCTTTTATCCTTATTCGTTTGACTTCAATATGCTCCGCGGGGAAAGGAATGTCAAATTTATTCATCGTCCCGCAATTTGTACCAGAACTGTCGAAACCAATGTTGTTCGTCAGGGAAGTACCAGGGTACAATGTAAGGCCACCCATTCTCAATAGGATCGAATGCCACTTTATAAACCAAGTATACATTGAGCCATTTTTGTTGGCTTCAAGTTGCTTTTGCAAATAATCTCCCCCAAACTTATTAAACTCTTTCCAACGAGGGCTCCAATAGGAATAAAGTTCGTCAATATCATTGCTGAAGTAATCCCATGCTCTTTTCCACGTCGCCCAGCCCCCTCCAGGATAGGGGACTTCATAAAAGAATGTCTCAGGAAGCTTTTTGTTATGGGGATACATATACCCGGATACATGCATTACTTTGCTATCATTCTCATATAGATCCAGGGCATCGTTCATATAGCGAAGAAAACCATGCGAAGTGATAATGTCATCCTCCAGTGTAATGATACGTCCATACTTGTTAACGATTTCCGTGACAGCCCCGATAATATTATCTGCAAGACCATAATTATGGTCTCTTTCGATAACCAGCAATTCCTTAAAGCCTTTGGCCGAATGCGCTATTCTCCTGTTTTCATCAATTCTAGCAATGGTTTCGGGTAAAGCGTCTTCCTTCGCGCCATCACAAAAAATAAACAAGGAACTCTCATTAGCCAAATCATTCCCGGACAACGCCATCAGCGTTTTTTTCAAGTGAGAAGGACGGTCGTATGAGAAAATAACGATAGGAGCAAGCATCATTTACTTGGTATTAAAGGAGACTTCGTATATTCTTTATTAATGGCTTTATACGTTTATTCAGTAGGAATAGCGTCAACGACATCTTCAATCGTTCTTTTATAGAATAAAGATCTGAGGAAATATTCCATTGAAGAACGCTCTCATAATTCTTCCTGGTTAGGAAATCCCGATTATTCAAAAACAATTCTTCAGCAATTGCAAGAGAGATGAATCTATTATGCTTTTCGTTATTAGCCGTAATCCCTCCACTATGTTTAATATGGACACCACCCATGAAAGGGAACAAGAATCCACGGCCCACCTTCAAGAGATGGTATATTTCGTGATAATCACGATAATACTGATACCGGGGCTGCCAATCGTAACTGAAATCCGCCACCCTGAATACCATCGTCAATGGCTGTGTGATCCATCTATGGAAAAAATCACTTAAAGAAATCTCTCTCCCCGCGCCGAATCCACTCAATATATTCGAGCATTGGTCTTCGCGAAAAGTGCCATTCTTTTCATCGTAATACTGACAACGATGAAAACATACACTATATTCAGGATGTTTCTCCATGAAATCAATCTGCATCTGAAGCTTAAGGGGTTCAGTCCAATAGTCATCGCCTTCACAGTATGCTATATATTTTCCCCTTGCTCGGCGGTAGTTGAAAAAGTCGATTTCATTCTGGTGACCATGGCCATACTGGTTTTCTGATTCAAACAGTGGACAGAAAACGCCAGGATACTTCTCCGAATATTCTTTGATGATTTCATCCGTTCCATCCGTTGACGCGTCATCATGAATCAAGACCTCGACCGGAAAACTTGTATTCTGCATCAAGAATCCGTCCAGGCACTTTCGTATGAAAGGAGCATGGTTATAAGTTACACAACAGATACTCACTAAAGGCCGTTCACTCATCAATGAATGTATATTGTTTTAACATCCACTGTAATTCCTCCTTGGAATTGAACATGATCGCATCTAATATGGACAAATGACCTACGAAATCATTCCCGAACTGCTTGTATTCCGGATGACTGGAATTAATGAAACGCAGTTTGATCCCATGCTGACGGAATTCATCAAAATGATAGAGATCCTGTCCACCAATGGCATTCACATACACCTCCGCACCATGTGCTTTGCAGAAGTCATATATCCGTTGCTCCAGGTGAAAAGAATTGTTTCCTGGAATCTCAGAAGTATAACTAATCGCGGTATCGATTCCCAAATAATCGCAGATCTTGAAGATGGAATTCGACAAAAACTTGGAGAGATTCAACTCGGGAAATGAAAGAATCTCCTCCATCAAACGGGAACCCTCCGCATAAAAAGGTGCTTTATGGTAAGCCATATATACCGTTTTCATCTTATCCTCAACGGATATTGGAAGAAGTTCCGTTTCATTGATGTAGCGATAACTACTCTGTCCATTGACCTCGATCCGGAAATAGTTAGGTTTTCCGTTTACCAAAATCCTATTACGATTGATCCATCCCTGCTTCATGAAAGCGTAGTCATCGGCAATTAGGAAATGGTCCACTGCACCAATCAACTGCCAATAAGCCAAATAAGGAATGAAATAAGGTTGATGAGCCGCAAGAACCATGTCAAGAATACATATTTTTATATTGGAATAATCTATTCATTCCCCACTGATAAACGACATCAATGACAGGAATATCTATTCTGTAATTTGTCGCGAGTTCTTTTATCCATCTCAAGCCAAAAGGGAAATCCTCTGTAAAATACCTGCTTCTATAGTCGGCAACCCAACCACTTTCCACTTCTTTCATCGGGCTGACGATCTTCTGGAATGCAGGGATGGACTGAATCTTGCTAGTCAGCGAATGAGCATCTGTGCACTCATAATAGTCAAGTAATGTTGGTAAACTGTGAATGTCAAGTGTTCTAAGCAGTTTGAAAAACTCTGCATCCATCTCTAGTAGTAACTGCGAAGCTTCGTCTGTCCACTCTTTATAAAAAAGAATATTGTGGTCAAACACTTCTTCCTCTCTACCGTGGAACATCGAATATAATCTTCCGGTGTGTAGTATAGGATTGCTATTGCTCAGTGCGACTTCATAAAAACTATCAAGTAAAGAAACTGGCGTAATAAATCGATGCTCCAGTTCTTTCCTAAAAGTTTCTTTATCTTCAATATTCTCCAGTACAGCAGAAAGACTTGACTTGTAACCTAATAGATTGGCAGACTTTCCATAATCAATAACTCGTGAAATAAAAGGGACCCTTTGGAATCCGAACAATTTTGTGCCCTCCCCAAGTACTTTGTGTGCAAAGAAGAAGAATCCGGTACTTGAAACAACGGTTCCTACAACCGCATCACCAATATATGGTTTTATACTTTTCAATGTCTTTTCAATCATGTAACCGGGCAGGCAGAATAAAATAATGTCCTGCCCTACGACTACTTCTTGGGGATTTGATGAAATTCGGTTAATATGTGCTACGTATTGCTTCCCATTGTCATCAAAAACAGTGATTATTTTCTGCCAACGATCAGGATGCCCAGACAGGACATTTAACTCCACATCATTTTGTGAGGCCAGTACACCCGAACATACATGTCCCAATGATCCGCCACCGCAGATACAGATCTTCATTAGCTTATATCTGTTTTAGAGTTTCTGTCAAACAATGGTTGTCCTTGCGGTTACGTATCGCGAGGCGTATGTAGTTGCCACCATTAAAAGCATTCTTAGGGCCACAATCCTTAATAAGGATATTGTGTCTCAACAGACGTAGAGCCAGTTCATGAGAAGTAAACCTTTTAGTCAAACGGCAAAGAAAAAAATTGGCTTGACTATCATAGACTTCGAGATATGAAATTCCCTTTAGTTCTGAAAGGAACAGCTCTCTCTCTACACGGAAAGCCTCACAGGCATTTACATAGTCTTTATGATACTTCTCGTAAATCTGCATATAGAACTCACCGAAGGAATTAATGTTCCAGATGGCGACTTCGCTTTTCAGATGGGCAATGATCTCTGTATTTCCAGATGCGAGAACACCTAAACGTAAACCTGGAACTCCGTATGACTTACTAATGCTCTTTACCACAATTAGATGGGGATAAGCACAAAGAATGCTATTATCGAACAAGGAGGACTGCCCCTCAACAGATGCAAAATCTACGAATGATTCATCAACGACAAAACGAATACCCTGCTTCTTCGTCCACTCAATGAGTTTTATTAGATCCTTAAACGGGATATAGTTCCCGGATGGATTATCAGGATTAATCAAAAGCAAAGTATCTATTTCTTTGTCAACGAAATAGTTTATCAAGTCATCTGCGGTGTACTTAAATCCTTCCGTCTTAGGAACGAATTGAACGAGGTTATCTTTGTTTAGGCGATTGGGATATTCCTCAAAAGTTGGCAGGACATTTCCCAACTTTCCTGCCCATTTCTCCATCAAGGCTTTTATCAGTTCGGACGCTCCATTTCCCACCACAATGTAGTCCTGTTTAACGCCAATGTTTTTGGCAGCAAGTAGCGAGTTTACGCGCATACCTGAAGGGTATTCTCTCAGCAAAGTCTCAAAACTTGCCTTTATCTCGTCAATCATTCTTTGTGGCGGGAAATAAGGATTTACCAGATAGCAAAAATCTAGCATCTGTGGATAACGCCAGTAACCACCATAACGTGAAGAGATAGCGGCATAGTGTTCATCACCTGTAGGTGCAAACATTCCTGAGGCAATATCCAAATCCTGAACATCATCGATTTCATACCAGACCTCACCTGTCAATGGAAGAGCTTTCAAAGGAGTTTCATGTAAATGAATAATTACTCGCAGCACTTGTTCATAATACTCATTATTTCCCAACGCCGTACTATAAGCAGACAAGAACGGGACATAATATTTCGCAGAGAACTCCTTGCTAAACTTATATATATTAACTGTCTTATAATAGTCCTTAATTTCTTCAAACTTAAAACGATTCTTGTCAAGGAAATGAGTTATTTTATTGTTTTCGTCAATTGTGACAACGGTACCATCCATCCAACTCTCATACTTATCAACAAGAGCGATATTAGGGCTGGGGTCTTCCAGTAGCTTTTTCACTACTGCTGATTCATAGATAAGGTCACTTTCAAGTAGGATTGTATCTTCCTCCAACATATAATCCTTTGCAAGATA
>AUXO017908652.1_pt1 | contig 12842 bp, 7 predicted proteins | sample 768731 | NCBI WGS metagenome assembly AUXO01 (sample SAMN02715735, study PRJNA202380) | gut metagenome | biome: sheep rumen | host: Ovis aries | place: New Zealand: Palmerston North
TTAATTTTTTACAAAGATACGAAAAATAAAAATAGATGTGGAAAAAAAGGATTGAAAAAGTGACAAATATTTACGAATTATCAAAATTCCCAACAATCAAGGTTTGTTCTTCCTTCCAATTCACGAAAAAGAGCCGTTGAGTAGCTCTGGTGACCGCTGTATATAGCCATCGGCAATACTCTTTGACCGAAGTGTCTTCCGGCACGAATCCCTGATCGACGAAAATGTCGGTCCATTGTCCGCCTTGCGCCTTATGGCATGTGACGGCATAGGCATATTTGATCTGCAGCGCATTGAAATACGGATCCTCCTTCATTTTTTTCAGTCTTTCCCGCTTCTGGGGTATGTCGAGATAGTCCTCCATGACATTGTTGAACAGCCTCTCGTTCTGCTCATGGGTAAGTGCCGGTGCCGGCGACTGAAGCGTGTCGAGCAGCACCGTCGCATCCAATTCAAAACCCTCATAATCAGGAAAAGAGAGTGTGCAGTCGGCAAAATGGAAACCGAACAGTTCCCTCACGTTTCTTACCCGCTGAACCTGCGCTATATCACCATTCGCCACAAATTCAGGTTGATTAGCCATCTGCTCCTCCTTGTCACTACTATTCGATGGCTTAGTCCAGAAATAATTGTTCTTGGCAATCATGACCATGTCGCCCGACTCCAATTCCCCCTCCCTGAAAAGGATTTGGTTTCGTATTCCATTATTATAGATATTCGCCCTTTTGTTCGACCTGCACACCACCATAGTCTCCTCCATGCCATCGTGTTGGTAGCAATCTGTTAGGGTTTCAATGAGCATGTCGCCCGGCACGTTTCTGACGTCTGCAAAACCATCGAATCGTATTTTAGGCAGATTTCCGAACAGTTGCCTTTCGATGATGGTTCTGATGTTGGTGGCATTCCAGAGGATTCCCGTGAGTTCATTCTGCCGAACCACATTCTTGAGTTCAGCCTGATAGATGTCAAGCCCAAATTTTCCAAGCACCAACTTATTGAGTGCCGGACTGTTATCCTCGCCCACTGGGGGCAACTGCGCCGTATCTCCCATGAGGATGAGCCGGCACCCCCGCTTATTTCCATATACGAAGCTGACAAGAGAGTCGAGCAGTGATTCCTGGAGATTCATTTCGTTAGGCTGATCGCTGATCATAGAAGCCTCATCAACAATGAACAGGACATTGTTCATGGCATTGAATCCGAGGGAGAAAGCGGCATCGAAGTCCAAATTTTGCTGACGGAAAATCATCTTATGAATGGTGAACGCCTGATGCCCGGCATACCTTGAAAAGACCTTCGCCGCCCTACCCGTCGGAGCGAGGAGCACACAATTGACATTGACAGCCTGGAGCGCCTTGACCACGGCCGCCATCATGGTAGTCTTTCCTGTTCCGGCATATCCTCTGAGCACAAAAAGCGAATGGTGAGGCGCGTTGAATAAAAAATCATTCATCACGTCCATTGCTTTCTGCTGGTCTGGTGTAGGTGAATTATTGAAAAAATTGACAAATTCCGTATTAAAAATGGATTTAATCATATTTTTTTGAAAAAAATCGTAAAGATTCTATTTAATTTAATTTCTTTTCATTATTTTTGCAAGAAATTGTGTGGCATGTGATGTTCATAGCCGTCAATTTTCGATTCCGTTGCGAAATTACAAAATAAAAATTAAATAAATATCATGAACAAGAAAATTATCATTCCGGTACTGGCTGTATTCACAGTGCTGATGTTCGGTGTATGTTTCTGGAGTATCTATAGCGACATACACTTTGAGAACCAGGTGACAGAGAGAGAAGATGCCGTAAAGGCACGTCTGAAACAAATCCGCGACGCAGAGGACAACTACCGCAGGGTATATCGTCACTACTGTGGAGACATAGACTCTCTGATTGACTTTGTGAAGAACGAGAAATCCATTAAGGACACTCAGCCAGACCGTGAATTGACCGACGACGAATACGACCAGCTTGGTAAGGAAATCGCCTCTGAGGGCAACTACACAGAGGATGAGATCAAGCGTATGATTCCAGAGCGCGCCGTGAAGAAGGGCATTCTTCATATCGACACCATTTGGGAAGCAGTGGCAGAAATGATTGGCATCTCCGATGCAGACTCCCTGAAGCTTGTTCCAGTAGGCAAAGAAGGTGCTACGATTTCCCTCCGCAAGAACGACGTATTCGACCTGAAGACAGGTGAGGTTACAACTCTTGTTGAGTTCCGTGCCAGCCTTGAGGACTACCTCGATGGTCTGGAGAAGAAGCGTGTTGACAACTACAAGAGCGACTTGGTTGCTCTCGGCCGTCAGCAGCAGGGCTTGTGGGCTAACGTAGATTCAGTTGACCACGACAAAGACGAATGGATTGGTCTCCGCATGGGTGACCTGTTTGACGCCAGCAACAAGATGGCAGGAAACTGGAACAACTAATTCCCTCTATCAATTGGACAAGACCACATCCCCTCAGAATAAAAGTTTGTCCATCCGCATCAGTTCGGATGGACTTTCTTTTTGTGTATATTCTCCCTCGGAGACTCCTCAGTATGTTTACCGCACAGTGAAGCCCCGCCCGGTGATTTCGCTGGCTGCGAATTTGAAAGAGGCATTGCTGAACGAGCCTCTTTTGAAATCAACTTATCAGCGCGTGAATGTATTGGTGACCACTCCAAGCTTCACGACCATCCCTGCAGTTGAGTTCGACCGAGAGCAGAGCAGCGACTTATTCCATTTTCTCTTTCCAAGCGAAGAGAACAGTCATGTGTCGTACAACGTACTGCGCCGCAGCGGTATCGCAATCGTTTTTGGTTTGGACCGCAACATCAGGAAGTTGTTGCTTGACGACTATCCCCGTGCCCGTTTTTACGCCAGCGCCTCAACATTGGTGGAATTTTTCAGCGACAAGAGTGTGGGAGCCGGTCACAAGCAGATGTACGTTTACCTTCATGACAAAGAAATGACTGTATATTGCTTCCATGAAGGACGCATGCTGTTTGTGAACACCTATCAGGTGAACAGTGTGAACGACTGTCAGTATTACATCATGAACGTATGGGAGCAGTTTGGTTACGACCAGCTTGACGACAGCATTGAGATTGTGTCGGACAACGACCAAAGCCAGCTTTTGGCAGACAAGATACAGAATTTCATCAAGAAAGTTCACCTGATAGACCGCAGCGAAGACTTCCGTGAGACCATCACCCACGGGAGCAAGGTGATTCCTTACGACCTTCAGACATTGCTGGTCTGCGGTTATTGATATGAATTTATAGGATAAAGACCCATGCGCATAGTCAGCGGCAAATACAAAGGCAAACATATAGATGTGCCCCACAGTTTCAAGGCCCGTCCGACGACAGACTTTGCAAAGGAAGGCTTGTTCAACATTCTGAGCAACAACTATGTTGACTTTAACGACTCCCCCTCTGCTTTGGATTTGTTCGGAGGCACCGGTTCTATAGGTCTTGAATTCTTGTCGCGTGGCTGCTGCAAGGTGGTGAGCGTGGAGAAAGATTTCAAGCATTGGCAGTTTCTTCAGAGGGTGAGCAAAATGCTGGGTGATCCCAACTGGAAACCCGTGCATGCAGACGTGTTCAAATTCATCGCCCGGGAGAAGGAACCTTACGACATTATCTTCGCCGACCCACCCTATGCCTTGCCGAATCTTGCAGAGATTCCCGACCTGTTATTCTCTCATGAGCTGCTATCGGCAGATGGTATCTTGATCTTGGAACACGGTCGTGACTATGATTTTTCGGCACATCCCCGTTACGTTTCACACAGAAATTACGGAAGCGTGAACTTCACCTTTTTCCAATGAAGTCCACGCTTCTTTCTTTTCCAATCTCTTTTTCACATCAAAGCCCTCCAGACATCAGAGGTTAGGCTGAGTATAGATGGCCTTCCACCACGATTCGTCGTTTTTGAGATATTTGGCAAACCATGCGAAGATGGTGTTCTGCCATTTGATTCTCTTATGGTAGTCGAGGATATGGTGGTCCTGCTCATCCACAAGCACAAGGGCAGTAGGTTTACCAAGCAATTTGAGCGCAGTGAACATCTGGATACTCTCTCCCACTGGCACGTTGTTGTCTTTATTTCCATGAAGGAAAAGAATCGGGGTATTGATTTTGTCGGCATTGAACAACGGACTCTGGTCAACATACAGATGCCTGTCAGTCCATGGATAGCTTCCCGCCATAGACACCTCGCTATAGGAATATCCCCAGTATCCTTCTCCCCAATAGCTTGTGTGGTCGGAAATGCCCGCATGAGAGATGGCAGCAGCGAAGATATCGGTTTTCGTCTGCAGATACTGTGTCATGAATCCTCCATAGCTTGCTCCGATACATCCCACATGAGCTGGATCAGTGAATGGATGAGATTTCAAGAACTCCTTGGTAGCCCCAATGATATCCTCAGCCACACCTTCTCCCGCCGTATTGACATGTCGGGACGCAAACTCCTGTCCAAATCCCGTTGCTCCGCTCGGATTGACCACAAGGACCACATACCCCTGTGCCGCGTATGCATGATGCGGATACCTGCTCTCAAAATTCCGGCTTGTGGGTGAGCATCCTCCATAATAGTTGACGATGACAGGATATTTCCCCTCCGCATTGAAATTCGGAGGGAGATAGAACCGGCAGCAAATGGTGTCGCCCCTGTCATTCAGGTAGTTCCATGGTTGACACTCTCCTAACTTGATGTTCTTGAGCGTCTCCTTACTCAAATCCTCATAGAGGGCAGTCTTCTCTTTCTTTGTGTCGAGAACGTACATCCTGTCGGAATTAGACGCACTCTGACCGTAAAGCACCACAGCATTGGCGTTTGCAGCACAACTGAAATTCGACACCAAATCCTCCGGCACATCCATTTTTTTGATGTTTCCGCTTTTTGGATTGAGTTGGAAGAGCGGAATGCAGTCCTTATCCTCTGCAGTGAAATAAATCATCCCGTCCGATTTGTTCCAAGCAGCATTCACCACATTAGGATTGAAATCGCGGGTCATAGGTTTGATGTCCCTTGTTTTGAGGTCCATAATATAGAGTTGCGTATCGGTCATGCTTGGTATTCTTCCCTGGGGCATCACATTGCCTACACCTCCAAACGCTTCAGGTGAGCCTGTGAGCATGACCTTAGTGGCATCAGGCGAGAATGCCGCGCTGGAGAAGAATCCATCATCGGTGATGAGGGTGTCCACCTGATAAGAGTCGTGGTCAATGATGAAAAGGGAATATACCGTAGTCGGCCGTTTTTCAAGTCTCGACCTTGATGTATAAACCAGTATTTTCTTCCCGTCTTCAGATATATCGAGCAACCGCACACTGTGGTTTCCATATACCAATGGCGTGCAGATTCCCGACTTGAGGTCATAGATGTCGAGTGAAGTCTTGTTCCGCCAGTTCGGTTGCCTGTCGTCGGGTTCAAGCACTTGATAGACATCCTTACTTTCCTTCGGTCCGGTCTGCACTTTATTGAAAATCATGTAATCCTCAGTGGGTGAGAAGGTAAAGCCACCCTCAGGCAGATTTTCGATAAGCACATTCTCCTGATGAGTTTCGGGATCGACGGTCACGAGCGACCTGACATCATCCACCTGACGGATAAAATAATATTTGTTGGAAGTCGGCATCCAGCTTGCCGCTGTCTTCTGGTCGATGACCGCTCCATCCTTCACCCTTTTCACCAGGGTTTTCCCGGCAGTCTTTCCATCTTTCTGAACCGTGGAATATCCAGCAATAAGAAAATTCCCATCAGGCGACAATGACACCTTATTGAATCTCCAGCAATGCAATACGTCAGACAACTGGTAGGAGCGTTTCTCTCCTGCCAGTCCTGCCATGATTGGAACGCTGTCGGCAGTGGTGACTTTAATTCCCCACATCGGCATCTGTTCCTCCTGGTCCGTGAGATATTTAACCACCACATCATGCACTGCTGGTGTGAGTTCCACCTTCTTTCCGTCGTTTTTCTTTCCATCGACATAAAGGTGATAATGTTTCATGCCTTTCACCACAAAATCTGCCTTAGCATAGCGTTCGTTGGCGATGGTGAATCCTATCAGGTGCATCTGTGTGATATCAGACTTTTTGGGCAACTGATTGGTAGTCATTTCCCGTCCGTTTCTGACCAGCGACAGGTCAATAAACTTATCGAGAAATGCCGCATTAGAGAATTTTTTTGATGCCAGATTGAGACTGTCCATCATAACCGGTTGTTTCAGGTTGAAAGGTCCGGCATAATTGAAATTGTTGACCTCGATGGTGTCGGCTACCGCAGATATGGCAAAAAACGCCATAAACAAGGAGAAGAAAAATCGTTTCATATTGTCAAAAGATTTATTGGCAAAGATAATCATAAAACTTGTAATAACAAAAGTCCTCACCTTTCCAGGGTGACAGCCATCAGTCCGATGACCACATCATTGGAGAGTGTCCTTATCGTCATGGATTTCAGTTTTTTATGTTTGTTGAGTGGCATTTTGAGGATTTGTGCTGCCCCCTGAGGGATTCCCACATTCCTCGGATCATCATTTCGTCGCTCAATGATGTCGCTGGCATGAATATTTTGTGTGGCCTCAGGGGTTCTCAAGTCCTTCATCAGCTGTCGAGAGGTGAGCCCCGAGCCCAGATGGACACGGTAAGGCCGCAAGGCTGCTACATGGAATGCTCTTTCATCGGTGAAATAATCCTGTTCAATCGGACACCAGTTGTCAGGGTTTACCAATCGTAGTGTATCGGCAGTTCCATCACGATATTTCACAACCACCCGTCCATTGTCAATCCGGCTTTGCATGTTGTTGGTCGTTCCCGCCATGAGGAGATAGGCGTATCTGGCATTTCCATCAAGATTCAGACTGACAGAATCCGGGTAATTATCCCATAAAGAAGTGAATATGACGTCGTTTCCCACTTTAGGAATCAGGAATCTCACCCCTTTCTTCGTATCGAAAAGCCCATCTTCAACAATAGTATTCCTCAATCCACTCTCATCTATGTCAGCTTTCAAGGCAGGTGTACACCAATCCCCCATTCCATGAACAGGAATCTGTAGAGTGGTGAAAGGTGATCTTGGCGAAAGGTATTGATTTTCAGAAACATCTGACACTTTCGCATTCATAAACCGTTGCAATGGAATCGGCGTTTGCTGTTTTTCCATTCCAGTTGAAATGTCGGTCAACCCCATCTTTTCCATGAAAGCCTCATCCGTGTCTTGAATGCAGCGCATTCCATGGTCAATGATATCTTCGTGAACAGGCTGATGCTCCACGCTTATGACCTGATGGTGTGAATCATCTCCCCACACTTCCTTCCACACCCCGTTTCCACAATGGATTCGAAGGCATACTGGTAAAGATTTGTCAGCATGCCGCACAATATCATAGACATCCAGATTCCCAACTCTCTTATAAGAATAAGAAAGATAAGGCGTCTTCACTGAAGCCTCTGTCCATTCTTCGGGAAGTGCCGGCTGAATGACCCAACGGCCATTGAGAGCGTCAGGAAGTATTCCAAAAAGTCCTTGCACCAATGCCCTTGCGGTGACACCCACATTATCTCCGAAATCACGGTAGGCCTCAGGCAACATGGCATCATAGAAACTGATTTGTCCGAAATTTCCGGGAGATGCCCCAAGAAACATCTCATCAAGGATGTCGCTCTTGAGCAGTTTGAAGCCCGTCTCTTTCCTTCCCGCCTGCATGAACGCCATTGCCATGGCAGTCACCTCAGCGTGTGCCACATTATTGGTGCTCCATGCATACGGCATCCAATCGGTGGTGCTGAGCGTGAAATAATCATCCGACATGAAAAGATTTGATTTTTCATTCATTCCCAATGCACTGAGAGTAGCCTTATCAGGTTCAAAAAGTACAGGGATGTGAGGAATGTATCGGTCGATATACTGCATGGCCCGCCAAGCTTGTGAAGGAGAGCAAGCCCCACAATCGACAGGGGTGTAAATGCTCCAGAGAGCAGCCCTGGTGTGCAATCTCTTGAGCCCCATGAAATCCTGAAACTCAGCCCAGTGTCCTTCCTTCTCCATCCACAACCGGCTATTCATTGCTTGAAGAATCTGTTCCGCTTCCATTCGGTAAGGATGCGGGTCCTCCCCAATGATTTCCGCAATGCGTGCGGCCATGAGATTTCCCCTGTAGTTGTACGCCGAACTGTGGGTGACTGCCCCACTGTTATAGTAGAGAGCATCCGAAGCCCAGATGCAGCAATAAGCATCGTAGAGGTGGTCACCATCGGGGTCGAAGTTTCTTTTCTCCCATTGCAGATGTGACTTGATTATCGGCCAGAAGCGCTTCAGTTCTGTGGTGTCGGATTCAAATTGGAGATGCCATAAGAGCTCGTCGATGAAACAAAGGTTCATGTCGTAATGATGCATCTTGGATTTGTCTGCCGGACTCCTGCACACATACCCGTTTGAATACATTTGTGTGCCCCACTTTTTCAGCGCTCTTGCCATTCCTTTATCAGGGTCCTGCGTGGGATGCGGTATGACCGGCGGAACATCTGTGACCATGCTTTGCGCATAATTTTGGAAATGCGTACGTGCCCTGTCGTTCCATCCCACCACATCACCTATGTAAGCGGCTCTCCATCCCGTGAGCTGAGAGCGCCATCCTATGGCACCATGGAGCCAACATTTCTCATCCCAGATGCCATCGGCCGCCGCCATGAGAACAGATCCAAGCGTATTGATGAAAGGGTCAGGAGTGGAGAACTGGATTTGGGACATCATTTGCATCCGTTCATTTTCCGTCCTTTCATAACAGTTCCTTCCCTCCTCTTCATTGAGCGGCTTCAAAATATCCACATTCTCGTAATAGAGATAAGTTTCCGGCTTCAAAATCCATTCACGAACGTTCTGGTCGCGTTTGAGCGGATCAGCCTCAAATTTCTCCCTCGGATCAGGTCCCATATCTCCATTGCGGCTCATCTTGGTGTCCGCAATACGGCATGACACCGCCTTCAGCCTTGTTTCTTTCGGGAAGCCATTGGCCGCGAACCTCCATATCACAGCTTCCTTGTCGTAGGTACAGAGCACATCGACAGAGAGGCTTGCTTCTTCAGGCCAACTCTTGTCTTTTATGAGATAGGTACGCAGCCCTCCCTGATAGCGTGCAATACAAAAGGAGGTGGAATCAAGCGGACAGACAGTTCCATCGGGCAAGATGAGTGAAAGGGAGATATTTCTGCTGTTCTGCTTGTCAAATGTGGCGAATACAGGCCTGTCGCTGGTTTCCAACCGAAAAAGAGTATGTCCTCCGTATAGCGCCCTGGTATAGCGGTTATGTCCGTTGAGGCAGACGATGTCCTGACCATCGGGAAAATATCGCATCACCCGTGGTGTCTGTGCCTTCATTGTGTCAATTCCACACGAGACAAGAAACAAAATCAGAATAATTCTTTTCAGATTTTCCACATTGGCCTTAATTTGTCCGCTGAGTATAGATTTATCTTTCGCAAAGGTATGGATAAATTTTATAAAAATCGTAAATTTGCAAAAAAAACAGCCATGGAAGGAGTAATCATATCTACCGACATCCGTAATGAAGTGAGTAAAGCCATCGCCAGTTGTCCTCACGACAAACTGTTCATCCTGACCGACACGACCACCCAGTCGCTCTGCCTGCCATTGATTGAGGACCTTGATTGTCTTTCAGGCAGTCACCACATCAGCATTGGTCCGACCGATGAACATAAGAACATCGACACCTTGACAGCTGTTTGGTCGCTGATGGTAGGCTATGGGGGCACCCGCCATTCATTGATGCTGAACCTTGGCGGCGGCATGGTGACTGACCTTGGCGGTTTTGCAGCGAGCACCTTCAAGCGCGGTATTCCTTTCATCAATATTCCCACCACCCTGCTCTCCATGGTGGATGCCTCAGTCGGAGGCAAGACTGGCATCAATTTCAATGGCCTGAAAAACGAGATTGGTGTTTTCAACCAGCCCTTCCGTGTGCTGATTGACACGCAATTTCTTCACACCCTCGACTCCCAGAATATCCGCTCAGGCTATGCCGAGATGTTGAAGCACGGTTTGATCAGCACTCCTGAGCATCTGTCCGAGCTGCTGTCGTTCGACATTGAGCATCCAGACTTATCAAAACTGGGCGAGATGGTAGGCAGGAGTGTAGAGGTGAAAGAAAAGATTGTTGAGTCCGACCCATTGGAACACGGCCTTCGCAAAGCTTTGAATTTAGGCCATACCGTTGGTCATGCCTTTGAGAGTTTCGCCTTAAAGAAGACACCAGTGCTTCATGGCTATGCCGTGGCGTGGGGATTGATTTGTGAGTTGTATCTCTCGTGCGTGAAGACCGGCTTCCCTACTTCCATCATGCGTCAATGCGTTCAGTTCATCAAAGAGACATACGGTGCGTTCAACATCACCTGTGATGATTACCCTACACTTTTTGAACTGATGACTCATGACAAGAAAAACACGTCAGGCAGCATCAACTTTACCTTACTGTCGGACGTAGGCGGCATAGAAATCAACCAGACGGCAAGCAAAGATGAGATATACGAAACTCTGGACTTTTTCCGTGAAGGCATGTGATTGCCATATGTTCGGCTTGCACATAAATAACTAAAGAAACGGCCTCATTATCTTCCCAAGACCTCCATCCTCACCCCTTTCTGGTCTGGCATGGCGACGACATAGACTTGGTCGAGCAGAATACCGTCGGAAAGAGGTTTAACAGTGAAAGAATGATGTTTTTGCCTTTTGTCGATGGCAATATCAAATTTCCTGAGCGAGCGGTTCCACAGCACATTCTCTTTCCATTCTTCAGAACGTCCGACCGTGGCATAATCGATGAGCGCAGTCTGCTTCATGTCGGTGTTTGTGACGCTGACCGCCAACCTCCTGTCATCGATTTTATGAGTTGGGATGAAAGCGAGACACACCGTGACTTTTCCGTTGTTTCCAGGCTCATAGGCAAAAGTCACTTCTGACTGACAGGAAGCATCGAGCTGCATGGTTCCGTCACCATATCCAAGCCCTTCCCACACTTTTATGTTATTTTCCGTTTCCTTCTTCACAGGAAGCGCTACTGCTTTTGATAAATTTTCAGACGAAAGAGGCACCACCTCTTTCACTTCATTAAACACTGCGAGCGATCTTGGACTTGCCGTCAATATATTCTTCAGCGCCTGACGAGAATATGTCCCGTTGTAATTAGCTTCAGTCAAGAATTGAATGGAATCGAATGCGATTTTAGACAGCTTTTCAGCTTTTTTAGTGTTAAACGCCTGCCAGACCAAGAATTTACGGTTCATCAACTCAGCCGCTCTTACTGGATATTGCACCAAATGGTAGAAACTCATGGTACGCTTACCGCCACCTTTTTGCAATTTTCTCATCATTCCCGCCACATCCTCTGCAATCTTCTCATACTGCCTCATGCGCTGTTCTGCATATTTTCGGTTGTCGGCACCAGGAATGAATGCAGCCCAATCCAGCATCCGCGCAGTATTCCAACGCTGTTTGTCCTTCTCTTCCACCCTGGTTCCAGCCATAAATTCCGGCTTATGGATGAATGCAAGCCTGTAGTGCTCCACAAGGTCGTTTGTAAGACGTGTGATTTCATCTGAGCTGAGCGCATCATCCATCTTCTGTATTCCAATCTCATTAGGTGTTGTTTCTGCTTTCTCTGGCCGTCCGAATTCGCGGTACAGAAACTGCCTCAGATGCTCCTTTACGCCGTTACTCCTGACTTTATCAATGTTCCAGGCCAAATCAAGGAAAAGTTCCGTTTGATATTCCGCAGGTTTGATATCGCCCACATTAAGGATCCACATCTGTCTGACCCCATGGTCGTAAGCCTGCAACATCTGCTGAGCAAGCAAGAAGGGTGACGCCGTTCCGAGCCACAAGTAATCGTGAGGCCTTCCCCAATAGGATACATGATAATAGATGCCGTTACCCCCTATCCTATTCTTCTCCGATTCAGTAGGGAAATGCCTGATATATCCATAGTTGTCGTCGGTCCACATAAGTGTGACATCATCAGGTAGTTGGAGTCCTTTCTGATAGACTTCGAGAACCTCCTTGTAAGGAATAAATACCTTGGGCACATCATTGGGAAGCATCTGCAGCTGGTCGTTGATCACCTGCTGAAGCACAGCCTTATGCTCATCAGTGGTCTTCACTCCCTGCATCATCCCATCGTGCACGCCACGCATACCGATGGTGTAGATCATTTCCTGATTCCTCACCTCGTCAATCCGCTGCTGCCAGAATCTTCTCACATTCTCTGCATTGGTGACATAATTATAGTCGCCTGTTCCCCTCCGTTTCCATTCACCATTGGCATTGCAGGCCATCGGCTCGCAATGGGATGTCCCGATGTATATGCCGTATTTCTGCGCCACTTCCCTATTTCCCGGAGTCATAAAGAACGGCACAGAGCACTCATGCATAGGTGGCCAGTAGGTGTTGGCCCTGAGTCGAAGCAAAAGTTTGAAGACCTCCTCCGTGGTGTGTGGGCCAACCATCCCCTCAGGGTTGGCGCTGTTGAAAAGGCGTTCGAACACAGTGGAACTCCATGGGGTGAATCCCCAGTCCTCATCGTTGATAAAAATTCCACGGTAACGAACTGACGGATATTCATTCAATTCAAATCCCTCTTTAATCGTGGTACAGGGATTTGTTATGCTTCCCACCCAGAAAGTCCATGGCGACACCCCGATGATTCTTGACACCTCCAACAAGCCGTAAGCCAACCCATGCGGGTCTGCTCCCTCTATGTGGAGGATGCCATTCTTTGCCACAAAGAGCCTGAACTCCTCAGGATGCGTGAGACGGGAGCTGATTCGGGCAATGATAT
>AUXO013227002.1_pt1 | contig 12838 bp, 7 predicted proteins | sample 768731 | NCBI WGS metagenome assembly AUXO01 (sample SAMN02715735, study PRJNA202380) | gut metagenome | biome: sheep rumen | host: Ovis aries | place: New Zealand: Palmerston North
TAATAGAAAGGATACTTCAGTATGGCAGATACGCCTAACGAAGCGCCCGCTGCTCCAGCAGAGAGTGTAGCAACGCCTAATACTAACCCTACCCAGCCTCAGGATGCACAGCCTCAGGCCCCATCTCAGCCAGACATGCACGGCTTCACAAGCGAGCAGTTGGCTGATATGAAAAAATTTTTCGACAACAATGGCGGTTTTGACGCTATCAAGTCTAAGATAAGCAACCCAGCTCCAGCTCCAGCTCCAGCCCCAGCCCCGGCCCAAGAGCAAAAGCCTGTCGAGCCGGCACAGTCTGCGGCAGCTCCTCAAGAGCAGGAATACAAGGCACCAGCCGGCGCAATAAACCAAAACGACTGGTTCGTAAAAGACTACTTTGAGAAACTCGCAGACAGAAAGTACAATAACATTTCTGACTATATTTACAGCGGTAAGGTGCTCACAGATATGGCCGAACTCGGTATCCAGTACCTACTCCCCAACGGTGCAATTGACGCCGATAAGGTAAACAAGTTTCTTACAATGAAGTCCGAGACTGCCCCGGCTAAACCGTCTGGGGCTACCCCCGAAGCCGCCGCTGCCCCAACCGTCGACTATGTTCCAGTAGGCGAGAGCATTAAAAGCATAGAAGAAGCTCGTGCGGTCATCATGCAAGACATGCAACTCAAGCGCAGTGGGCAAGCTGGACACCCATCCGTTCAGAAGGCGGAGGAATATCTGCGCAATGCATTGTCTAATGACAAGAAGTAGTATATAATTTATTAAAACTTCTCCAAAGTTTTAAGAGCCCATCCTAGATAGCGGGCTCTTTTTTATTGCGTCAGATATAAATGTTATAGAATATAGTTATGGAATCCATCGAAGGAATTGACTATAATCTTTGGCCGAACCACGTCATTCAATGGCTGGAAGAATCGGAAGTGGCCCGCGTCAATTATCAGTATTGGCTATGGCGTGCGAACTTGGCTAAACTTGGTAAGCCTTGTAAGAATTTATATCAGCAGGAACTTGACTCGAATCTAGATAAAATAGCAGACGTAGAGAAGCGCAACAGCTATAAAAAGCATTGCATCAAAGTGCCAGAAGGCTCGTCCTTCGCGCTCAAGAAGGCGGTAGACAATCGCGCCAATCAGATGGCGTGCGGCGTAGATGCATATGAGTATCAGGTAAACGACCCATACAATATCATCAAGCCAGACACCGCCGATTTGTTAGCGGCGCAGTGTCAGCAGGACTACGTTCAGAATAAGCTCAATGTTATGTCGGCGACTTTCTCTAGGGACCTTACATGGGCTGGCGTCGCGGCCGTGCTCATCAAGTACGACCCTATCTCAGACAAGAATAAAGTTATGCGCATCAACCCGAAGAATATTTGGTTTGATACGAAGTACTCTTCTCTTGGAGTCGAGCGCTTCCGCGGTTACTCTACAATGATTAGCTGGAAGAAGCTCAAGAAGATGATTGCCGACGATAAAGACGAGGAAGTCAACCTAGACATTAAGGCACCAGACCGCTCTATCACGAGAGAGGAAGAAAAGGATGCAAAGAAATACTGGGGTATAGACAAGACCGCTAAGTACAATAATCGCAAAATACGCACGCTCAATGGGTTAGACATCTATGTCGAAGACCTAAACCGTCTGGCGGCGTCGCCTCAGCTCGGTGGACTTAACTACTTCTATGAATATGACCACGACCTACACACCTGTTACAACCTGAACTGGTATCGCACTTATGCAAGCGACCCAGTGAAGAGGACAAAATCCCAGTATAACGGCGACGATGTTGAGCTTACTGTTATCTATGACCTCGATAAAAAGATTGAGTACAAGGTCATCAACCGTCGTTATGTAATTTCGGCGAACAGCAAGGCTTTCCGTCGCAAGATAGCCTTCACGATTACGAATCCGATTACTGGAGAGCAGAAAGAGCGCCTAGACGATTTCTGCCTGGACTGCCCACTCAAGTTCCAGTTTGAGGAACAGGAGAACATGGACAGCTTCCCGCACCCATGGGCGCCAGTGTTCTCCCTTCTAGATACTCACGATGAGGTGTGCGCATGGCGAGCTAAGCGCGAGCATGTCAGCAAAATCCTTTCTATCCTCCGCATCGAGACTAACGGCGCTGACGCAGTCTCTCTCCGCGGAGTTCTCAACATTATGGGCATTGTACTAGACGACATCCAGGGCGACATTAACTCTATTAACTTCCAGTATTCTTATGATCCAATCGACAGCGAGATAGCATTCCGCGAGAATCGCATTCAGCAACTCCTACACGCCTATGACCAGTTCGACGCCTTACAGGCTATGGGAGACCGTGCGAGTGCGGCTGAGTCCGGTATGGCCGTTGGGGCTATCGCCCAGGGCCTATCTACCCACCAGAATGCTATTATGCAGCTTTATGCGGATATCGCACGCCAGTGTATCGCCAACCGTGTGGCCTACTCGCCTAACCAAGAGTTCCCAATCGTAACGCTTGGACAGGAGCGTGCGCTTACGCTTCAGGAGATGGCGCTCGACGCTATCATTAATGTCAAGCCAGCTCTCGCCGCCAAGGTTGCGGAGAGAACTGTCGCAGCTAATGCTATGCAGGTGCTTGCGTCGTTCAACGGACGCTTGTCGAAGCCGCTTGAGGCTTATCTCATGGAGAAAGCTATGCTTGGTATCATGCCTAAGGGCTTTGCCGAGAGTGGAATTCTTGACCAGGGGGCGAACCCACAGGAGATTGCTCTGGCCCAGCAGCAGGCTCAGAACGATGCGCAGATGCTAGCGCAGAACCAACAGGCCTACGAGCAAAATCCGGTCGATTATGAGACCGATGAGGTCATGGCGACGCAAGACTCTGACTCCATAGATGAAATCATCTCTGGGCTCAATGCCGGTGGCGATAACTATGTCGATTACCAAGACATGAGCGCAGACGCGACCATGAGAGGAGTCGGTCCAGAGTCGCTAGACATGATGTCGCAAGAAGGTGCTATGACGACTGGCGCGGTCCAGGGGATGACTCCTGAGTCTGGCGGAATGTACGCTAATCCTAATGGAGAGTTTTAGAAGTGGAAATCCTATTCCCATCTGAGGAAAGAAAAGTAAGGGCGTATTCGTCCATTGACCAATACAAGAAGTTCATCGCCACGTATGAGCGTGGCGGTTGGGCTCCTATTGAGTTTGATTACATTGACTATATAAAGTGCATCGACTGCCAGGGCGGCGACAAGTACGAGGTCGCTACTCATCCAGTGATAATCGAATTTGACGACCGGATTGGCTACAATTTCCCAATAGGGAGCTGTGAGTATATAGACGACGAGTATCAAAAGTTTGACCGTGAAGGGACGGAGCTTTTGCCGTTACCGGAATGCCTCGGCGACGGATTTTACGAGAGCGTACGAGAGGGGGAAGAGATTATTAATTTTGACGACGAAACAGCCTTAGGCACAAGAAATAAATATCGACTCAAGGTCGGAAAGGACTATTACTTAGCGGACGAGGTGCTTCAGGCGGAGGAATAAAATGCCAAGAAAAACAAAAATGATGCAAAAGTGGGACAGCCTTTCTGAGCGTGCTCAGAAAATCTCTAAGCTAGTATCGGCTATCATTGTGACAGTTGGTTTTGTGGTTTCGTGTTGCTCGTGGGGGATTAGCGAAATAGATAAGGCGATTGACAGCCACATTGCTCATCTTGAAACGCAGATCACAGCGAACTCTCAAGAGATAAAGACTTTCCGGGCGGAAAACGAGATGCGCGAGTCTCGGATGGAACTGATGAATCTTATCGCAGACTATCCAGACAACGTGGATGACGTACTGAAAGCAGCCGAGCATTACTTTGTCGATTTGAAGGGCGACTACGTAGCTGATAAGGCTTTCGAGGACTGGGCGGCTAAACACGGGGTAAACTCCGACTATATATTGAACAAGCGCTAAATAAACTCGACTCATGATTTTATAAGATATAATTAAGTCATGAATCTAGATGAATTTTCTACTGTCGTCGACGACCGCCGTTATATAAAACCGCAGGTGGCGCTCGACGAGTCGAATGCTTTTATTGATGCTCTCCGCAACACGCAGGGCCAGCGTACAGCGGAGATAGCTCAAGATACTTATAATCTCGGTACAGCTGTGCCGAGCAATCTTGGTGGACTCGGTGGCTCAGGGTCTTATTTCACATCTCGTTACCAAACTCCACAGACAAATGAGGTGGTTGCTAATCTAAGGGCTACTGCCCAAGCTCAGGCGCTCAACGACGCCATGAACAATGCTCTGGCGCAGGCTAAACAACGCTACAACAACGCCTACAAAGCTGCACAGAGAAGGAGCGGATCAGTCGGTTCGACCGGCTTAACCGGTCCGACCAATCCAACCAACCCGACCAATCAAGGTAATCTGCCGATAAAGACGAATGACGAGAGCAGCAATGCAACTAAACTCGACAGAAATGCATCAGATACCGTTAGCACGCTGCCGAAGAACGCTACTAAAGGGGCCTACAACGTGGGGTCTGCTACCGTGAATGGGGATACTAGGATAGTCACGAAGGAGCCTAATGGCCTGTACCATGTTCAGGGGCTTGGCTCATACAGGGGCGGCAGCAGCGCGTGGGAGCAGGTGAAGAAAAAATATAACGTAAGATTGAATCCATATCCTGGGTCGAGCGTATGGACAATTTTCTAGTCGGAGTCTAGCGGGATGATAATAAAAAACTTATTGGGGGACGACAGAGAGGACAGAACTTTCGTGACGCCGGATACTACCGTCGAGGTGACCGACAACTCCGGGAATACGAAGACTGTTAAGTATAAGAATTTGGATACCGCCGAGAAAGAGGCAGTAGCCGAGAGGAACGACTCCGGCGTTGGTGTTGTGAGTGGCGGTAAAACGGATGTCGAACGGCAGTATGCGGTGGTATCTGGAAAAGTCGGCGTCAGGCCAGTCGAGCCTCCCGCCATAGACCTTGGAACAGTTGGGGGGACTCTCGCATCAACGGCGCTAGGCGCAATTGGGGGCGGCATACCCGGGGCACTGATTGGCGGCGTCACCGCGGCCTTAGTTACCAACATGAATGTAGCAGAAAACGATCGCAAGTATCAGGAGGCCCTGCGTGAATACAATGATATGGTCAGCAAGAACACTACAATCGCTGGAGAGTGGAGCGAGGACAAAGACGGCAATATGGTGTTTATGCCCGATTACTCAAAGGTTGGCAATGACATTAACGTAGCGGAATCTGGAGCTAAGATATCAAGCTTATTTAATCTAGATGACGACACCGAGCCAAATGTATATTTCAGTGACGACGGAGTCCTACACGTCGATATAAATAGAGCTTTTGCGAATACGAAGGAATACAATGACATCATTAATTCCATCTCGTCAGATTATGCCGGACTGACGAAGGACGATACGCATGTCGACGACTATCTTGGAGAGTTCAAGCAGCGTTTAAGCAGTGCTCTGAACCAGTATCGGTTTGAGGTAAATCGTGTTGCTGGATACAAGAGTAGGCTGCCTAATGCGAGCGCAGAGGCGATTATGGACGCGGCTAGAAATGAAATTGGCGCCATGCTAGCGGATGCAGACAAGAAAGACTGGCCCGTCAAGGTATATCGAAACGGCGAAATTGTCGAGTCCAACGCGAAGGACGTACTTGATCATGTCTATAACATGAAGGATAAGTACGAGCGAGATGACTATGTTGAAAGTCTTGGCGACATGCTGAATGACAACTCTATCTCGGACGACAACAAAGCCTACATCCTGTCAGAGTACAACCTGTTGTTTAGTGCGTCCGATGCTGACGTTAAGGAGGGGAAGGCTAGTGAAGAGCGTAAAAAATATGCTGAAATGCTTGACCAGGATTTCTTCGTAACCCTCTTCAGGAGCTCAGGCATCATTAGGGGACTAGACAGCCTCGTGGACGGAGCGGCTAGCTTTGCGTCGCAGGGCGAGGTAGATGACATCCTAATCGCAAACCAGGATTACCTAGAGCCAGAAGAGGTCGCCAAGAATTTCGGGTCATTTGCGGGGGCTGCGTTCGATGTTTTTGTGTCTCAGAAGATAATGCAGGGGCTTGAGCAGAAGATTGTTAGACCGCTGACTGGAGCCGCCACTAGGGGAATAGGCAAATCGCTAGTCTCAAGCGGCAACGAAGCGCTCGAAAGGGCTGGCAAGAAGATGATAGAGTCTTCATGGTCGGCCATCACGAGTAGGGCCGGAGACATAATTGGATATCGAACGGCAATAAACCTTGGGAGTCTGAAGAATTCCATGCTAGCCAATGTTATCAGAGGCTTCGGAAGTGAGACCACTGGTCTATCTTTCAGATTGCTTGCAAGAGGTGCTGGGCAGTTCATGGCCTATACGCTCGGAGAGCTTACTATTAATTTCGCCAGCGATGCACTTTTTGACGCAGCCAAACTCGGTACCGCCATCATGGCTGGCGAAATCGACAGCGAAGATGAGGCCGCACAATATATGAAGGATGCTCTAGGTCAAGACCTAGTTATGGATATAATTTTCCAGTATGGCCCGCAGGGCATGCTAGACATGCAGACAACATCCGATGCTATCAGGCTGCAGAATATCGAACCACGCGCACGTGGGGTTGCCGAAGCTAGGACCAAGTACGGCGAGGCGGTTAGCGCTGTAAAAGAAGCGGAAGCATCAAAGGCGACTAAGAAAGAAATTTCCAAGCTAGAGAGTGATGTCGTGGCCGCGAAAAACGCGCTGACGAAGGCGGAAGTGGAATACGCCGATGCGAAGAAGCAATGGATAGGCTCAAGGAGCCAGAGGTTCGGCGCCAAGTTGGCCGAGATTGAGTCCAGGGCGTCCGAAAATGAAATGTATCGCAAGTTCCAAGAAACGGTATTTGACGAGAACGCTGCCGGGACAGCCTTGGCGAGAGCCGCTTACGCCGCATCTGGCGGTGACGTTGATTTATTTAATAAGCTGATGAACAGCACCTCAAACAACCTACGCACTTTGACTAGAATAACTGCTAACGAGCTAATGACAGACAGGTGGGCTAAAGGCACCGGCGACGCTCTCAACGCTTTTAAACAAAAATACTCCGAAGTGGCTAACTATTTTGGCAATCTGTCGAAGACTGACATAGATTATCTGAAGGCAAAAAACGAGCTCATCCGTTACACCGAGGCAGCCAAGGGCGACAAGAAGCAGATAGATGCTGCCAATGCGTTCTACTCTAGATATGTTGATGCCGTTGACCCGGCCAGAGCGGCGCAGCTCGACGAGCTGATGGATACGATGCGCAACGTGATAAATAAGACGAACGAGAGTGCCATAGGCGCTGGCATCCAGACGGAAGAGAATATCCAGACCAAGCGCAGCGCTACGGGGTTCCAAGAGCAGGGATACATTCCGATGTATCTCAAGAAGAGGAATAAGAATGGTCATTACATTATCCCGCAAGAGCGTAATCTTGACCGCACTTGGGATAGAGGCGAGTTCTGGGATATTGATAATCTAGAAAACCCGGCTCTCAATACGCTAACTTATGTGAACTATACCGCCCGCAATATTGCTGTCAATGAGAGGAACATGGCCGTCATCGCAGCTACGGAAATTCCTGGCATGCGTACGTACCGCACAGACGCAGATAATGAGATTATAAGGACTGAAGACGGCAACATCTACAAGCATAGCGATATTATCAGCCACATGGAGCAGAAGATCGATAAGCGCCTAGGCAAACTTGGCAAGGTCAAGAGAGAAGCCCCTACTGAACTTGAGTTTTCCGACGAGAAGGACAAAATTCTGTATGGAAAGGTTGGCGGAACACACGAAGAACTCGTCGACGAGCTTAACAGGGTTAGAACGAGCGCGGAAAAGGCGCAGGCGGCCAACACTGCTGAGCGCATGAAAATTGAGACAACAGATAACAGCCAGTACGTCACGAGAACCGCGGGCAAGGGCAAAAACTTTAATTATGATGGATATCTCGCGTTCGGGCGGGATCAGTTGACGCCTAGGAGTCTAGTAGGTAGCCCAGCAGAGGCATTCGTATTGATGCCAATACGCCCGGGCGGCGACATAGACTGGTTCAATGGGGATATAAGGCGCGGGGCGTTTGCAGAGGGGGGGCAAGGGAACATTAATACTATGGTTGACGTTGTTATACAGAATTTCGGAGATGAAGAGATGCTAGATGGCAGAATTCTCCGTAAGTTCGGTATTGATAGTATAGATGAGTTGCATAGTTATCAGGACAGCATAGACGTGGACGATAGTGGGTTCAGAAGCGATATTGCCGATCTGCTGCGCAATGGGAACTACACCCTCAATGAGCCAAGGACGCTATACAAAGGCGTGAGCAAGAAAGGCAACCACGTCAACACATCCGGGGATTTCTCGTGGATGGACACTGGGGAGTACAATGACGAATCGTTCCAGTTTGCTACCCTTAGCGAAGAGGCTGCCAAGAGCTTCTTTGGAGAAGGCGATAATTACATCTTGCGCTATCATCTCCCCGCTGGGCAAGGTGTGTTCTATTTTGGCAACGTAGATAGGGGCTACAACAATGGTGGCGCTATGGTTCTTCCGCCAATCACAGACGCAGTTTCCGTTAGGACGGGCGAAACCTCTAGCGACGGCGTGGAGTACCTCGACATATATGTGGGGGACACAAGCCCACAATATCGCCTAGACGACACTAACGTAGACATCGCAGGCCTTTCGGTTACGCCAGGAGATGCCATCCGGGCGGAGGTTAATAAACGTATTGACGCGCTTAAGAAATACTACGACGATACTTATGGTAAGTTCGGCTATACTACCGGAGTCCGCGTGAGCCAGGCCAAAATTGATGCCTTTATCGAGCAAGGCGATATGGATGGCTTGGTTACTTATTTGGAAGGACTTAAAGATAGGGCATCTCTTGCCAGACCTACCGACCAAGAGGTGTCCGACGCCGTATTTGAGAAACAGGTAACTGGCCTAGAGATAGAGTTAAAGCGCTCGATGAACAAGAACTTCCCCGGGCTGAACAACGAGCAGAAACGGGACGTCTATGCGAGAGTCTTGGGTGAGTTCCGCAGAAGGGCGGCCGAGTCTGGCGATATTACCGCAAAACAGGTCGCCGAAGAGGCGTTCGCTAGAAATGTCGGCTATCCAATCACCTACTTCGAGAATGGCGAGGAGAAAACCGCATACATCGACGGCCCGCTTGCGAAGCCAATTTACGAGATGTGCGTGCGCAGCGAGAATGTGGCTGATAGAAATTTCCTTCAAAAGACGTTCGAGGGCGCCGCGAAACTGAAGAGATATGCGACCACGGCAATAGATGTGACGCGCGCGATTCCAAACCTTCTTCGCGATACTCTGCGTGGCGATATTATGAGCGGAGGCACGGACTACGCTGGCGCACGCAAGTTATTCGCTGAGATTCTAGACGCAGAGGGGCTCACCGCCGAGCAGAAAGCTAAGGCGATGGAGTCTATCGAGCTAGCGATTAAGGTCGCACAAGGCGAGACCCTAAATGCCGCTATAGAAAACAGGACCGAGCGAGGCCTGCAAGATATGGTTCGAGAAACGCGCCAAGAGGGGAAGAATGCCGTCTCAAGAGTTATATGGGACGTATCACACGGTCGCATTGGTCACGCGCTAGAAACGCCGATGAACGTCGCGGAAATGTATACTCGCCGCAGAATGGCAGAAAGCGCATATGCACGCGAGTTTAAGAATGCAAAATACACGTCGACATCGTTTGAGGAGAGACTGCGTAAGGCCTATGACGCTGGCATTAATGCCGGTATGGAGAACACGACCAACTTCTCACGCAGAGGAACTGCCGTTGGATATATGGCGAGATATGTACCGTATTTCCAACAGAACTTTGCAAACATCGAGAGTGCTAATAATGCGTTCCTCAAAGATCCAGCCGGAGTAGCCGCTCGCGCTGCATTGTTCTCCTATGCATATGTTATGACACTCGCAGAGACTTTGAAGAAAGAAGAAACAAGGCGCGCATATTACAACCTTTCCGACTATGACCGGAAGAATAGTATTGTATTCTCGCTAGACGGCGACACCTTGGTAACGATTCCGTTAGACGAATCGCTGTCATCGCTGGTTACGCCATGGCGGAGAACAATTGAGACGTTAAACAATGTTGACCCAGGGACGTTCGCTAGTATCTTTACTGATACGATGCTTGAGTTTTTGCCGCTCGACTTCGATGGCTTCACTGAAGGTGACGGCTTGAACGTCCGCAGGGGCATGGAGAAACTCGCCTCTCAGGGAGCCCCAAGCCTAGTGACGGAGCTCATACAAACGATTACTGGATACAATCTTTATTACGGCACTAGCAACGCTGTAACCGACGCTAGTTTGGCTGAGCGCGGACAAGTAGCAGAGAGCGCTGGCGACTACACGACCGTGAGTGCGAACTCTAAGATTCTGAGAAAAGTCGCAGACGCTACTGGCATACCACAATGGATGCTACAGCAGACCGTAGAAAACTTCGGAGGCAGTGTCGGCAAGTATGTTCTCAACACGCTCGATAAACTTGCTGGGGCGGCAAAAGACGAGCAGGGTGGAAAAGATTTTGTCGAGGCAGTGTTTAAGTCAATGACCGGTACCGACAGCACGAATGTGAAGAGCCAATTTTATAGGGGGATAGAGCAGCTCAAGAAGGATAGAGTGAAGGTAGTAAACAGGCTGCAGAAAATCAATGACGACATCGCCGCGGCTGATGCAACTGAGGCTATTAGTCTCAAGAAAGAATATCAGAAGGTCAAAGACGACTACGCGATGAAGGTAAGCAACTTTGTTGACCAGTACCTTAACGCATACGAAATCACCGGCGGCCTAGAAGAATCGCAGGCAATGCAGGTCTATTATCTGTTCAATCTTTATGATGACGACACGGTCTACGAATCTGGTTCTGTCGGTGCGTACCATCAAAATCTCGCCAAACAACAGGCGGGCAATGAGGCGGCCGCTTGGGCAGCCCCGGTCCTAGATAAGTACTACAATCAGACGCAGAATGTTTATAAAGATTCTAGTGGGGTGTGGCATTACTCGTCGCCATACGGAGAGAGGGCCTATTACAACACGATATGGGGGCAGGGTATGAAACATCAGGTTGGCCTACGCAATCTCATAGAGGGCGTGACTAGCGACCTGAAGGACGCCCGCTCCGCTGCATACGATGCGCGCTCCGCCGCCAAGGCGAAAAAAGACTATGATTCGTATGATCGGATTGGCGCCGACTTCGATGCAAAAGTAGTGAAGGCCATTGACCCGTACATTAAAGAGTATGGAGCGGAGAATGTGCTCAACAATAGCTCGGTACTAGATTACCTTGAAGAGTGGTTCTTCGTGCCATCGAGCTTCAAGAGGACGAAGAAAGGTAGATACGTCCCGTCGCTTGCGAATAATGCGCAAGTGGACAAGGCATTCGTACGGCCCTACATTAAGAGCCTATACGGAGTCAATACGGGTTACGTTGAAAAGAACTACGAAAACTTATTAAATCCGGAGGTATTCCCAAATGAATAATTCAAGCGATAACGTAGTGCAGCGGGTCTATGAAAGCTTCGGGGTGTTGCCCCCGGAGCAGAGAGGCGCATCTCCCGCTGAAGAAGATGTAAGCGAAACGGCCGATTTCGTTGACATGTATAAGCAAGATGTAAACAAAATGCGAGACGAATCCAGGAGGCGCCGCCCACGCGGGAGCTCTCCTGTGGTCCTAGCCACCACCAAGGCGGTCATTAGTGGCGACGGCGTGCCCGCCAACGGGCTTGCACAGGCCTTCAAGCGAGCCAAGGAGGCAGTTATAGCACTCAAGGTAAAAGGCGAGCCAGGACGCGCAGATTTGGCCTCGAAACAGTATATGGAAGAGAGGTTCCTCCCGGCAGTCGAGACCATCATTCGCTTCTCAAGCCCAGATGAATTGCTCAACTGTAAAGACGCGCTACGTGAGCTCGATAAGTATGCGCTAGGCGTTGGCTCTATGAGCGGATACACCGCTTCATACGTGCGCTCGGCCTATGGAGACCTGCTAGGCAAAGACCTAGATGGGCGCTTCGACAAGAGCGACCCCGCTATCAGCCAGATGGTTATGCGCGTGCGCGTATTATCCGACAAAGGTGACATTCGGAACGCTATCGGCGTGGCTAAGCAAGCTAAGAAGCAAGTAGATGACGGCAAGAACATGGCATCGGAATACGACTATGACCTTATTAGCCGCGTCGTGGCCTATGCTAACTAATTTTACTTGCGTATAAGAGAAGTCTATTATAATTGAGTTATGAACCCATTTCTATGTAACTCCTGCGGTTTCGGGCTTTGCCAATCCTGCGGTGGATGCGACCACTGCGGCTCTTGTGGCTGCGAGAAAAAGTGCTGCGATGAGCCATGCGCATGCCCGCGTTCTATCCCATCTATCGAGGCGGATAGCACAAACCCGACTAATCTGCGCTTCAACTTCGGCGGTCAGTCGATTTGGTACGACTTCGACAGCGTTGTAAAGGCTGGCGAAACCGATACGACCCTATTGGTAGACATGACCGAACGCAACCTTGTCTATAATGCTGAGAGGCATACTAACACTATTTCCGCTTCAACGCTAGGCGGGATGCTCCATCTGGCCGACATCGGTGACGTCGACGCCACCACTATCAAAGACAACGCCATTCTCGTCTACAAGAAAGACGCCGACTGTAGTGAAAACTGCGACGGTAAGAATGGATGGATAGGCTTAGACCCATCAGAGGCTGGTGATAGCTCGCTCGACTACATCATGGGCTCCGATGCTGATGGCGAAGTGAAGAGCCTGATGCCGCCAGCAAACAGTAGCCAATTCTACTATC
>AUXO014856694.1_pt1 | contig 12838 bp, 15 predicted proteins | sample 768731 | NCBI WGS metagenome assembly AUXO01 (sample SAMN02715735, study PRJNA202380) | gut metagenome | biome: sheep rumen | host: Ovis aries | place: New Zealand: Palmerston North
CCGCCCCATGCCTCTGTAGGAACTTCTAATGTATATCCATCAAGCTTAAATACTTCGTAAACACCTGCAAGACCTACTTTAGTAACGAACTTTTTAGCTCTCTGCTTTGAAGCTTGTGAAGCTTTTACTGCAAAGATAGGCTTTTCACCTTGTTCAAAAGTACGAATGTCTGCAAATGAACCGTACTGTTCAATAACTCTTTGAGGAAGTACCTCATCAATAACCTGTTCAATAAGTTCAAAAAGAATGTTCTTATTCTCTCTGTAAAGAGCATATGTTCCAGCGATTTCTCTAAGTTCTGCACGAAGAGTATCGTCTAATTCTTTGTAACCATAATTTTTATCATTAAAGCTATAAGCAACAGCAGCAGAAGGATTAGCCTTTGCAACTGTCTTAGCTAATGTAATAAGATTTTCTTTACTTAATGCCATGACTTTAATCCTCCTTTATTAAGATATACGCTGTAACTTAACAGCCTGATAATCAGTATTGGCATCAGGCATTGTTGTAATTGCTACTACTTTGAACACTGGGCCTGTTGGGTTTGTACCAGCTGCACCAAGATAACCAGTAGACTGAACTGCAAGTTTGTCACCAACAGCTACTGTAACACCAGTTGTTTCTGCTGTATCAGATGTATTAGCTTCAAGACAGTTTGTAGTATAGATGTCTCCAACATTTGTCTTAAATAATCTTGGAACCATTTCTCCATCAACATAATCTGTCTTAATCATTGCAAAATCTTTATGTGCCTGCTTACGAGGGTCATAAAGTTTTTCTTCATTATAAACTAAAAGCCATTCGCCATCTCCTGTGAGATTAGCTTCTCTATTTTCATAGTCATATTTTAAAAACATTCCGTTTTCAATAATATTAAGGTTCTTATTCGCTACAAGCTGAGCATAAATCTGTCCAGTTCTTTGAGCTGAAAGATGATTAGGCTCTACCTGACCAAAACCTTTTCTTTTTATTGTAGCCATGTTCGGTTTCCTCCTTAATTATTCTTTGTATAGTTATCAACTGCTTGTAACCATTCAGGAACTGCAGAGAAGTCAACAACATCAACTGTTATTCCTTCTGGGCTATCCTCATCGGCTTTCGCATAACTTACTTTTTTATCATAGCATAAAACTGCTAATTTAGATTTAATTTCACTTAAACTATATTCAGCTTTATGTTCTATAACATCCTTTTTATCTTCATCAGAAAGCATGTAAAATTCTTGAATTAAAGCATCTTTCTTTTTATTTTCTTCTTCAAGAGCATAGTTCTTAAATTTTTCTAACTCTGCTTTAGTCTGCTCTGATTCTTCTTTGAGAGTATTATAAGAAGCTTGAAGTTCTTCAAATTGAACTAATAATAAAGAATACTTATCGTCTTCTTTTTTCTTTTCTTCTTCTTTAGGTTCATCTTCTTCGCCATCATCAGAAGATTCCTCTTTTTCTTCCTTTTCTTCTTTTTTCTCATAATCGGTAGAACCTTCTCCACCATCACCTGAATCCTCTCCGCTATTTTCTCCAGACTCTTCACTTTGTCCTTCAGCAGTTTCTGAAGTTTCTCCACTTTCTTCATTAGAATCTGGATTAGTTGAAGGTGTATCTGATGTTGCATCTGGAGTTTCAGGTTCAGCTGGAGTCTGGTCTAATTCTTCTTCGATTTCAGTAACTACAGAAGAATCAATAGACTTTTTCTTTTGTTCGTCTCCCACTGTTTCACTACCTCCTTGTAAAGCATACTGTAATTCTTTCATCATCTGATATAAAGTTCGTTTGAAGTTATCATCTAATGAAAAATTACTACTTATATTAGGTGCGGTAATACTTGAACCTTCAAAGCATGGTTCCACATCGTCGCCTAATATACATAATTTTGAAAATACCGCGTCATTTATTATAAAAAATTCCATCTCTGAATTATCTTCTTTTGACCAAAAACCGGTCATGGAATTTTTATCCAGTTCCATAGATTGCGGTTTCCCGCCATCATTTAAAACTTGTTGAGCTTCTTGATACTGTCCAGTCCATAAATATCCTGTAGTCATCAAATAAGTTCTTTGAATAGTTTCACCAGTTTCAAGGGTCTCTTCAAACTCTTGAAACCATACATTTGCATCTGGTGAAACAAAACCATAAGGTTTTGTTAAAGTATTAAAATGAACACCATCGCCATCATAAATAATCTGTTCACCATGATCAAAGAAGTCATTTTTTTCTGTCTTATAATAACCTACAATCGGAGCGCCACGAAGAGTCTTAGCCATCTCTATCGCAGCTGCTCTATTTATACTGGTACCATTTCTATTATTACCTAAATATAAAACTTTAATTTCACATTTAGACATCAATGGGTTTATATCAAGAGGTTGAAGATTTATAAACTCCGGAGAGCTTATCGTTGCAATAGATTGATATCCATTCATTTATAAAATCCTCCTCTTATTTATATTAACTTTTACTTTCAATGTTTTGAAGAGTTTTGGTTGATTTTTCTTCGTCCGGTTTCTCAGGGCGGCCGCCGCCTTCCCCTTCAGACTCACCTGTTACCATTGTGATTCCAGTTCTTCTACGTCCTGTTTGCTGTTGTGCAAGAGCATCCGCATTCATTGTATTAGAAGTAAGTGGTGGAACAAATACTGTAACAAGGTTAAGTAAATCATTTTCAAAGAAAGCATTTGCTAAAATTTGACTTTGTGGTAATCCTAGCGCAATTTGCGGAAGCATCTTTGAATAGCCCATTTGTGTTTGTTCTTTATAAACTTTTGAAAGTTCTTTATAATCAAATGCTGTTGTAGGAAGAATTGATACTTTATAATATATCTTTTTTGGACTTTTATTAAAATTAACTAATAACATATCCATAAGCCATTCAAACTGATTAATTAAATTACTCATCATTGCAGTATCATTCGCAGTAGATTTCTCTAATGCTAAATTACCATCAGTATTAAATTGCTCTTGAGATATACCAGATTCATTGAATACTGCTCTTTCAACCTTTGATAAATCATCTACTGTTGTAGTAGTATTTCTATCTGCCATATCTGCAACTTCTACATCTGCAAATGTAGTTAAAACATCAATTCCAATAGCTCTGCTTAACATTTTTACAGCATTATTATGTAATTGCTGAGCTTCATCAGGATCAAAAATCAAATCTCCATTTTTATCAAGCGGAAGCTTTTGAATAATAATTTTAAGAAGTTTTTGAGCCATCTTCTTCCTATCAAGCGCTTGCGCTTCATCTAAATCTATAATTGCGGGAATAACTGCCGCAAGTACAGGAGCATCATTATCATATAATGATATTTTAAAAGCGTAAGTTGGGTCTAACATATACCAACCCGCTCTATCGCCTTGAAAGTCTCCTTTTAATTTTCCCTTTTTATATAACTTATATCCTTTTAAAAAGTCTTCGGGGAAAAGTTTTAATACTCTTAATCTGTATTGCGTATCTGGATATAAATCATCAAAATACTTCATATTAAATTCAACAACTGGTTTATTATCTTTTTTATACCTAGACCTACAATATTCAGGAGATAATTCTTGAATACTTGGACCAGTTGTACTATGAACTATGTATCCATAATAGCATCCATCTCTAATAACATTTAAAGCAATTCCACCTAAAACTAATTTTGCTCTAAAATTATCAAGATACCTTAAGGCTCTAAAGAATCCATCTAATATTTTATTAACTTCTTTTGCTCCAAGGTCTCCGCGTTTCTCTTCTGCAGGATAAGTATCTCCTCCAAAAATATAAGGAACTACATACCAATCATACCTAAACAAATAAGCTAAATATCTACATAATCTTGCATAAATTCCGCTTGTATTATAGTAGAAATTAGAAATTTTTCTTAGTGATGCAATATCATGTTTATCAATACATCTTAAAATATATTCCTTATTTCCAAAATCTCCACCAACTGTTTTCATTGGAGTAGAAATTATTGCATCTTCAAGGGTTTTTATACCTACTTTAATTTTATTGAAATCTATAGTGCCAGTTTCTGGATTAAGAGGATAATCATGTGAATTATTATCTAACAGTCTCATAGAGAAATTTCTATTATTCTCTTTATGACTATTATTAAAACGTCTGTTTTTCATTTATAATTCTCCTTTAATATCCTGCTAAATTCATAATATAATCATAGCTCAAGATATATTCATCAGTATATGGAATTGCAATTAATTTAATCCCATGCTTTTTACAATATTCTCGTTTTTTCATGTCATTAAATTGTTGTTTATGCAATCCAGACCATCCACCAAATTTTTCTTTTGGTTCATAATGTTGAATACCTTGATACTCGATTAAAAAGTCTAAATCTCCTTCATCATCAAAAACTGCGAAATCAAATCTTAAAGGGCGACCTGTATTAGACACTAAATCTTTAAAACTATACTCTTCTTGAAAATCTAACCCAGCTTCTTGTAAAATTTCTGCTATTGTTATTTCTCCTCGACTCGCTCTCATTAATTTCATTTCCTTTCTCTTGACTTACTATATTTAAAAAAAATAGAGTAACTATTTTTCAATTTTGTCCAAAACTAATTAAATAACATTAAACCAGATAAATCTCTTCCTCTGCGGCGATGTTTTCGCTCTTCTTCTCTCTTAATAAATAATAATCCATACTCAAAAGCAGAAAATTTATCTTTAGGAGTTGTCTTTGTAGATTGTTTTAAAATAATATTAACACCTTCATTATCTTCTACAAGATTTAACATTTGTTCTCTTAAAGAAGTAGTTAATGTAAATGGCATTAAATATTCTGCACGTTTCTCTGGCGACATATTTTGTCCCATTTTTGTTTCTAATAATTTTAGTTTTGCAGTAGTTTCATCTATTAAGAATTTAATTTTTCCACTAGATAATTGAGTCTGAACATAAGAATGAGCTTCTGTATTAATTGGAGCATTTGCTTTAATTAAATACATAGCATCTTTAATAGTTTCTGGAGTTTTAAATTTTTTATATTCTGGATATTCATCCATATTATCCACTCCAAAAGGAGGAAGAGTTTCACTTGTCTCAGGGTCTATCTGAGGTTTAACCATATAATCTATCAATCCAATACCAAGTCCGTTTGCATCAATAGCGCAAACTCTAGCTCGATACTTTATAAATAACTTTTTAATATTTATAGCTTGCTGTTCAAAATGCTCTTCTTCCCATGAATATAAATTTACTAAAGATTTTATTGAACTTCCTTGCGGCTGCGGGGTTACTTTTATAACACAACATTCAGTAGTACATCCTTTTCTACCAACGTCTATTCCAAGTACATAATAAGCTGTTTTGCTACTTCTTCCACTAAATTCGTATTCAGGTTGATTTAGAATACGATATTTGTCAAAAATCTCGGACGAGAAGTAAGCGTTTTCCGCATCTCCGCTCCATTCAGATTCATATTCACGACCAAATGAGCTATCATTATATGTTCCATCTAATTTAAGTTGTTGGACGAAATTTTTAGCTAATAATCCTTCAGCAACTGGAACCCGCCAGGTTCCGCCCATAACACAAGCACTTTCACTTTGTGTTATCTGCTCTAATAATATCATCATCAGCTTTTCATAAGCGAAGGTATTTTTCCAGCCAGCTGTGGTTACATAAATTTGAGATTTATTAACAATTTCATCATCATTTCTACTCCCATCTGGAAGAAGTCTTGAAACGTTCATTGTAGGGATTATGACTTCATTAAGAATCGTACCATCAACAAGAATAACTTCCTCTACAAGTCCTCCAGTAGCACGTCGACCTCTTGAACGTTGTGTTGAAGCCATTACATCAAGAATACTACCATTTTTAAATAAAAATGTAAATTCTTCTTTTGAAGATTTTGATTTACCTCTATCAAAATTAACTTCATTTGCTAATCCAGGTACTAATTTACATAACTCTTCCGCTTTTTCTCTAACGATACCCGTTGCCTGCTCTTTACCACCTGTGGTAACAAATAAATGACATCCAGGATAAAAAATACAACGTAACATTAAGACTAAAACAGATAAAAATGATTTAGAATAGGCACGCGGAAAGACTGCATATACATGCCTATATCTCATTGCTTGCCGCAAAAATATACGTTGATAAACATATAGTTTTAGAACTTTCTTGTCTTTACTAGAAGCGCATGAATTACAAAAATCAATATATAAGTCAGGATATTGTCGATAAAAAGCAATAGCCTTCCTTAATTCAGGGAGGCACGCTTTAATTCTTTCTTCGGAAATACCTATTTTAATATTATCTTTGCTTACAGAAAGTTCCATTAAATCAGCTAGCGCCATTCAACTCACCTCTCTTTTCATAAGCATTAGTTTTTTCATCTACTTGACTATCCTGTTCTTTTTCATCAGCTATTCTTTCATAAAATTTTGCAATCTCTTCATCTTGAATTTCTTCAACTTCTTCTATATCTTCGTTAGGATTATCAATCATATCATGCTCTAGTTGAATTTTCTTTAAATAATTTTCAATTTGCTGTCCAAAACCTAAATCTTTAGTTACAAGATTATATAAATATTTTTGAGTATCTTTAATACTTACATCAATCATATCTTCTTTTATATCTACTAAAGTATTAGGAATAAAACCGCCTTCTCTTTCACAGGCGGCAACTAATACTCCAACACAGTCAATCTGGTCATTATCTTTATCTTTATTTTGTGCAGCTGTAAATTTACCAGATTTTCTTAAACTATCACTAACTTTTGCAAGTTTTTGATAACCATCTATATCTCCACAATCAAGAGCTTGATTCATTTTTAAGTCAGTCTTACACATTAATATAAGAGTATTTCGAGTATCAGCATCTTGAACATCAAAAGAATTTAGCATTTCATTATATTTCTTTTCAAGTTCAACCCATTCATTAGGCTTATATAATCTACCCCATTTCATCGCAAGATATATTTTATCATCTGCGGTAAGGTCTGATGCAGGATCCGGAAGCTCATCTTCAGATATATATTGTGAGTCTATCGCTGCAAATGGGTCAGTTGAAGGCGTAGTAAACGCACCTGGGAATAACATAGGCTGGGTTTCCGCAACCTCTTTAACTGTTTCTGTTGAAACTAAAGTTTTATATTCAGCCTCTGAGATTTCTCCCGCTTCTAAAGCCTGTTTTAACTCTTCATCTCTTATTTTTTCAGCTTCAATTTGCTCTTCTGTTTTTTCTATTTTATTTCTATTTTGTAACTCTTCTGAATCTTTCCAAGAATAATTTTTCCATTGATTTAACTTCATTTTCGAAAGATATTTTCCCATAACAGCAGGCCCGCCCTGTCCCTTCCGCGGGTCTTCATTATACTTTCTATCTCGAAGTACATTCCATTCTTCTGGTATCCATGGAACATCCATTCTTTCAAGTATCCATAAAAAACTACTAGGGTCAAAATTGTTTACATGGGCACATAAACAATCTTTACACATTTCATCTTTTGTACCGTCTTTATGGGTATAAAATTTAATTTCAGATAATGTCTTACCACATCTCGTGCAAGTATATTTCTTTTTTGGTTCTGTTGTTGGCATTAATCTTTCACCGCCCCTACTTTATTCTTATTTCTGCAGTCTTTACAAATACTATACCATCCGTCTTTACTGCTTTTATTTTTTGAAAAGAATTTAGTATGACCTAATTTAATTTGCCCACATCTATTACATTTTTTCCAATAACCAGGTTTAATTTCTGTATAATACCAATTCAGCCATTGCTTTTGAGCTTCTTCCGCAATTAATTTTGGAATCTTCTTTCTCCATAAAGATGAAATATATTCTACAGAATAATGAATCCCAAAACTATTCTGAAGCTCTTGTTGAATTTCAATATTTGTTCGACCATCTATTTTATATACTAATAAATCATAATATAAAGGAAAATCATCAAGTGCTTTAGTTACAAGATTTTCTAAATCTAATAACATATAATACATATCTAATTCAAATCTACCATCACATTCTTGCTTTAAATTAGAGTAATTACATAATAATGCAGAAACATGATTTGGTAATAATAAAGTTACATTTGCATCTATATCTAAAGTTCCATCTTTATTAGGCATAACATTTTCATATATTTTTAAGTTAGCAACTGTCTTGATAGTATGGCTTGCGCGCCCCACTGTTTTTTGATGACTTTGTCTAATTAGATACTGGTCTTTGCTTAAATCTATGATATTTTGATGTATCGAATAACGCTGTTTCCCTTCTGTGCTATTGTCTTCTGCTTCTTTTAATTTTTTGATTTCTTCTTGAATATTATTTAAATAAGGAATAGTATCTAAATCTTCTTGGTCTATCCTTTTATATTTTAAAGTTAAGCGAGTTCCTTTTCCGCCATCAATAGCCTGGTTATAAAGCACATCATACCCGGTCAAGGCGTTTTGATCGCCGTTCCCGCAATCATCTTTTTGAGTAGTAAAACTTTCCAAACCAATTTCACGTTCTTTGATAACTTTTTTTCTATTATCTGTAAGTATCTTATGACTTAATCGTTCTTGTTTAGTCATCGCATAGATAATATAATCGCTCATTTTTTCTATATATTTAGGCGTAAGTGTTTCAGGCGCCGCATTTTCTATAATTTTATATGTTAAAGCTACACGATCTTCTGGTTTTTCAAGAGTATAGTCTAATTTTATAGGTTTTGTATCTTGATTAGTTTCAGACATTTTTAATTATACTCTCCTTTGTGTTCTTATTATACTTATATTATACGAAAAATTTTCACTTTTGTCAAGGATAATATTAAACAAAATTGACAAAGATAAAAAATTTTTATATAATAATTATAGAAAAAGAAAAAAGAAGGTGTTAAAATATGTTTACTTATAATGAAACAAAAGGAAACCTATTTGATTATGAAGAAGAATATGCACTTGCGCAGTGGATTGGCGCGGACTTCGATTCCCCTACTGGTTTAGCTGCCTCCTTCGAGTCACGATACGGCACTTCCCGCGATTTAAAGAAACTTTATAGAGCAGGAATTTGGCTTGGGAAAGGCTTTTGCAGAATTAGCAATAATAAGAATATATTGAATTTAATTACAACAGGCAAGTATTATGAGGTTCCCGCAAAAGAAAGAATAAAAGAGGCGCTGATGGATATGCGGCGAACGATGCTTCGTGAAAACATGAAGAGAGTTGCTATGCCTAAGATAAGCGGAATTGACTGGCAAGAAGTTCATGATTTAATTTTTGATGTATTTAGCGGAGATGATGTTGAGATTAGAGTTGTTTATGAAGCGGACTCCCGCAAACTAAATATAATAGACCCTGATATGGAGAAAAATAATTTTGGAAAAGATAGAAGAAATATAGATGGAAACACAGAAAAAAAATACTACTAATATTGAATTTGGAAAACCAATGACCTTTTTTGATGGACTATTGCTTTTGTTCATTGGATTAAAGTTAACAGGTCATATTGACTGGAGTTGGTGGTGGGTTTTTTCTCCTATATGGGGAATTATGATTTTTGCTGTTATTGTTGGGGTTAAAAGAGGCATTAAACACGCTAAGGAGCGTTATTAGTTATATATAGGTGCGTGGTATTTGCTCGGAAAGTTAAAAAGCTTTCCGAGTTTTTATTTTTCCCTATATTCGTTATCCGTTATTGAAATAAAAAATAATTTTCTTTAAATCACATTTATTCGTTATTGAAATGAAAAATAATTTTCTCTGGGAAAGGTGGTGGAAAGACCTTCTCGGGGATCGAAAGTTTGTTCGTTCCTAGATCCGTACCCCCGCCATCGCTTTGACGTGAAAAATCTTTAAGGTACGTTGCGAACCTGAACGTTCGTTTAATTCTTAATCTTATTATAATACCGGTTGGGGTTTTTGTTAAGTAAAAAACTAAAAAAATTTGTACAAAAAATAGTCATAAATTTTATTATTTTTTGTGCAATTTTTTAGTTGACAACAAAAGCAAGATGTGATAATATTATATCAAGATAAAGGAAAGGACAACCGAAAAGGTTGAAAGGTAAAGGGTTATGAGTAAAGGATATACAAAGAGATTCGCCACAAGAAGACAGAGAGACGCGTACGCTAAAAAGTTATGGAATAACGATAAACTGCACGACTTCTGGACTGGATACTTCCCACTTGAAGATGCTGAAAAGCCTTGGACAGTAACATACAGATACAAATAAAAAGAGCCGAAAGGCTCTTTTTAATGTCTATGTGAAAACCTTGCAGCAGCAGCGATGTAAAAATGCAGTTACTTTGCGCAACCGCTTGCGCTAATACCAGCTGGCGACCGCAGGAAGCCGAAAAATTATACCACATGAGAACGGCATTTGTCAAGAGTTTTTTTGTAAAAAATTCAACAAATTTTGTATCACAAAACATAATTATTTTGTGTAAAATTAAATAAAAAATATTTAAAAAAAGTATTGACAAATAAAAGTTTATGATATATAATAAATACATAATAAAGGAAAGGAAATCCAAAAGGATTAAGGTAAAAGGAAATGATGAGAACAGTAGAGATTAGAGTAGAAAAGAAAAATGGTCGCTTTGTAGCAAACAATCATGTTGCTATGGACGCAATTAATGAATATAAAGCACAATTTCCAAATTGCGTTTTTACATTTTATGATAATCATTTCAATATTGTAGAAAAAGAAAAGGCTTTAAGCATGTTCAGAGCTTTTACAAAAAACGGCTATGAAACAGTGTATTCTGATTAAATAAAGGAGTGCTTGTTTTAACAAACAAGCACTTTTTTTATAAAAAAATACTAAAGATTTTGAACGATAACAATCGTTCAAAATCCAAAATATTATAACACAACAACATGACATTTGTCAAGAGGAAAATTGAAAAAAATTCAACAAATTTTTCATCACAAAATTGTGCAAAATTACAATAAAAAAATATTAAAAAAACTATTGACAAACATGAACCAAAATGCTATAATACATACATAAGATAAAGGAAAGGAAACCGGAAACGGTAAAGGTAAAACAAAATGGCAAAGGTATCAATCAATGGTTTAGTAATTGGTGTTATTGAGGTAACAAAAGATGACATCATCAGGCTTCAGACTGAAGGTTTTGTGGTTGAAGTTCGATAGAACTTCAACCAAAATAAAAAGAAAAAATAAAAAAAGTTGAAAAAAAGTATTGACAAATAATCAATCATTTGATATAATGTAATTACAATAAAGGAAAGGAAAAGGTAAAAGGACATGATTAAAAATATTATTAATAAGATTAGAAAAACAAATAAAAAAATGGAAAAAGTAATGATTGAAGCAAAAGTCTTAAATCTTTACACAGATGAAATCGAAACAATAGTTACTGACTCAAAAGGACTTTCAAATATTGTAGTTCATGGATTTGACGTAATTGAAGTAAAGAAAATATAAGAAAGAGCCAAAAGGCTCTTTTTTTAATGTGCGGCAGCCGCTGCCTCATGACTATACAAAGTAACCGCTGCCGCCCCGAAATAACGCGCTTGCGCGCCAAAAATTATACCATACCAGCTCCGTACTTGTCAAGTAGAAAATTGCAAAAAAATGCACAAAATTTAAATCCTATTTTTGTGCAAAATTTTATTAGAAGAATATAAAAAAATGATTGACACCCTTTAAAAAATATGATAATATTATATCAGAATAAAGGAAAGGAAGCCCAAGAGGCAAAGGTACAAAAAAATGACAGATAAGGAAAGATTTATAAACACAGCAAAAGCAAACGGACTTGAAGTATCAGTAATCGGAAACACAGTTCAGTGGACACAGAAACTCACAAAGCAAACTAGAATTAACTGGTTTGATGATAATGGAAAATTCATCAAGGCAGAAACTTGGGGATAGAATAAAAGAGCCGAAAGGCTCTTTTTTTAATGTCGTAAAAAACCGCTGCAGCGGCAAAAATATTATACCATACCTGGCAACGTTTTGTCAAGCACTTTTTTCAAAAAAAATGCACAAAAAAATTTCCTAAAATTTGTGCATTTTGCCTATTGCAATCCGATGTAGATGTGATATAATATAATCAGAATAAAGGAAGGGAAGCCAGCAAGGCTAAGGTAAAAGGAAATGACAAAAAATTATACAATAACAATCATCATGAATAGCGGTAGACAAGTTGACGTAGGATTCAATGATACACAAGACGCATGGATCACATTCGAGTTCTATGTAAATAACAAAGAATCCTTCAATATAAAGGAAGTTATCCTAGTTGATGAGGACGCTCTCCAGATGGTAACTGCTTAGGCAGTTACCATATAGGATAAAAGAAAATAGTTGTTGACAGATAGTAAAAAATATAGTATAATAATCATATCAATAGGAAAGAGGGAAAGTATATGATAAACATTAGAACACTTAAAAAGATAGGAAATAATGGCGGTCTTACTTTAAAGAATGGCAAGCCGATTGTTTATAAGAGCGGCTGGCAGGTAGCCACAGAAGGACTTGAAACAACAGACATAAGAGAAGCAATGCAGTTTATCAAGGCATATGGCGGAAATTGCGGGATTTGGTTCTCAAATGGAATTTACTACATAGACAAGAGCCACAGAGTTGATACAAAGCGCGAAGCCCTTAAAATAGGCAGAGCTTGCAATCAGATTTCAATTTTAAGATGGAGAGATATGGGTCTGGCATATTGCTAGACCCAAAAATTTTTTAAAAAAATACTTGACATATGCAGCGGCTTGTGGTATAATTAAAAAAATAAAAAAATAAAAAAAAATTTTTTAAAAAAAAATTTTTAAAAAAAGTGCTTGACAAATATATGAAAATGTGATATAATTATAGCTTGCGGGCGGGGCGCGCACGGTGCTGGATGGTCGTGCGCGCCCCG
>AUXO011283707.1_pt1 | contig 12837 bp, 8 predicted proteins | sample 768731 | NCBI WGS metagenome assembly AUXO01 (sample SAMN02715735, study PRJNA202380) | gut metagenome | biome: sheep rumen | host: Ovis aries | place: New Zealand: Palmerston North
GTCAATTCCTGTCCATGAAACACCACTTCCTCCACAGGCTTCAGGTGAGCATCCGTCAAGGGCCGCTCATACGACAGCATCTGCATCTTGTCGTAAATAAGATGACAGTAGAACAGTTCCTTGTTGTATACCTCTTCCATTTCCTGAGATGTTTAAAAAGGCAAATCGCCCCCGTCTTCCGTCTTGAAAGGGTCTTCTGCACTAGCAGCAGGAGCATCAAAAGGCAGATTGATGAAGGGTGGTAATGACTCTGTCTGCATAGCCTGCGGCTGTGGTATCGCCTGCCCGCGAACCACGTTATAGGCTCTGAAGTCATTGTACCAACGTCCATTGTACTCACGAGCATCGATATCAAACTGCACAGTGAGGTCTTCGCCCATCTGGATATTCAATTGCTTGATTCTGTCCTCCCCAAAGACGGTAAATGCACAATGCCGAGGGAATTGTCCTGGCACTTCAATCACATACTCCTGCATCATCCACGGGTTCCCCGTCTTCGATGATGTCCCACTCTTCGGTTCCTGTACTACGATAATCTTTCCTGTTAGTTCCATATTCACAAATTACAAATCATAATTTCTTGCGTTTGAATAACTATCGAAAACACCTACGAAATCAATATCATCGCAAGCATCAGCCAATTCATCGAAACGTTCTCTTGATTCTTTTGACCCTCGAGCCATAGCAGCAACTTCAACTAGCTGGGCTGTCTTTCCACTCATCTTAAATGGAACGCTGACACCATTTGTTATTCTTGATAGTTCTTTATACCAAAGTGCATTCGTAATAGTTACAGTGTCTATCTTGATACCTTTTTGCGAGGCATTTCTTGCCTCAATTCTCCAATCAATCTGATTACGAACAACATAGTCTTGATAAGTATAGCCAAGAGGATGAGGAGCCGCATCTGCTATCAACAGAATAACTTTTGTGGATTTTTCTCGCCATGGTGTTTCTTCAACAATCTTCCTAATGACCAGTTCATAGAATTCATCAGTATCACCACCATTAGTATCTCTGCTTTGGTTTATAAACTTGATGATATCGTTTACATTGTCTGTTGGCATCAGGCACTGATAGGCATAACCGAACTCTGTTGCATTCAACATGTCGCAATAATCCCCAAAAGCGACTATACCCAACCTCAAATTCTGGTTATACTTAAACAAACGAGGAACAAGTTCAGATACCTCTTTACGTACGGTACCAATATACTCAGCCATAGATCCAGTGGTATCAAAGGCTATCACCATGTCAAGAATGCCTATTTCCTTTGGTGTTATACCAGAGAAAACGGAATTGTCTTCAATTTCAAAACCAACATTCTTGTTATTACAAATCCCATTAGAATGCTTCATTCCTCTCCTTTTTGACTTACATTTCTTTGCCATAACAAAACGATTTAAATTAGTTTGCTGCAAAGATACTACTGATAAGCGAACACAATGTTCGTTGTAGTATTATTTATTTCACTGCATCTATAATCGGCCGAATTTTCTTATCGTATTCTTCGTTGCCATAGTTAATGATAACCAGATTCCGCTTGCATCTTGTTAGTCCTGTATATAATAGTTCATCAAAAGAAAGGTTGAATTGGGTTGTGATATCAAATTTAGGCTCAAGAATTAAGAAAACCACATCACTTTCCCAGCCTTTAAAGGAGTTGATTGTAGAGACTTTAATCGTACCACTATTCATCCAAAAATGAAGTTTTTTGTTGTCCCGAATTGTCTTATAACTGTGTTGATATACTCCTTTTCTGAAGTTCTCTAGCAGCTCACTATAGTGCTTGTTAAATGCGACAAAAGCATCCAAAGAGACTCCGCACCTCTCGCACTCTTCGCTTAATCTATTTTTAAATTCCTCTTTAAACTCTTGATATAAATCGTAAATAGTGAAAAGAAATGCTATATGTTTCCTTAACTTAGTGATGTCATTGTCATATAGTATCTTTCTATTTGGGAACAACTTCTTTTTGAAATGTTCGCTGATATTAACGAACCATTTATTATCATCGTCCTCCATATTGTTTTTACCAATATAGTTTAGATTCGTCATATACATAGACTCTATCGTCTCTAACATGGAATTTACTTTCTCCCTACAAGAATACCGATAATAAGCATCAAATGTGCGAAGAAGACGAGTCGTATAACCTAATATGGTTATATCATTAGGAGCAATATCTGATGCCTTGTTCAGAATATTACCACGAATAATATTATACAAAGATGTAATAGGATTAACGCCCTGGAGATACATATAATTGATATAACCATCTTTGTCAATGGTTAATCCTAATGAACCGATTTTATTATTCTCGTCAAAATCGTCTAGTTCATATTTCTCTCTGAAGATATTGCGTTGGAAGGACTGTGCAACATCCCTCACTTTAAAATCAGATCTGAAGCAGTACTTTAGTTCGTTTACACCTCGAACATTGGTTACAACGTCTTTTTGAGAGGTAGGCTGCCCATAGATATTCTGCTTAACATCTCCAAAAAGGACATAATCACCTTGAGGCTCGCGAAAATAATTTTTTATGATCTCCATCCAAGGACGATGATAGTCTTGAATCTCATCAATCAAAACAGCATCATATTTCACGATTTGGGATTTATGCTCATCAAAAAGATTCACATTAGAGTAATAATTTTGCTCTAAATACTCACCTATCTTCTCTTCCGGATAGCCATCAGGAACAACAACATCTATATTAAGGTTGTTAAATTCTGCATTGATAAAGGAGTGATAGTTAATGATAATAAAACTCTCAACAGGAAACGCCTCATCTACCCTCATCAATTTATCATGGATAAAGTTCTTTAAAGTGATATTAAAGGTCAAAATGAGTATTCTAGGATAATTTGTCCTTTTAAGCGCACGCTTGTATGCTTGCACAGCACGAGCTGCCAAAACTGTAGTTTTACCAGAACCAAAAACTCCTTTCACACGCTGTTCAAGTTGTATCTTGAAATTTCCATTTTCCCATCTTCCATAGATAATCTCTTTTTGCTTCGATGAATAATTATATGGTTCGCCCTCTGCCTTCTGATGGGTTGTTGGTGTTAACAATCTCTTAAAGTTCTGATAAATATCATCAGTGAAGAAAAACGATTTCTTTGAATGGGATAGATAACGAATATCCAATATCTTGTGAAAGTTGTCATCGTTTAACGAGTCTCTCCCTATAAGATCTATATTGTATTTTAGGAATGTCTGATACTTTTTATCATCTTTATATGGATTAACTAAAAGATTATCAACCTTCCCCTGACTTGCACAATGGAAATAAACAGCGCAAGCTACAATATTAAAATGACGTAGATCCTTTATTTTCTTTTCCAGTAATTGATCTACATGCAAATCAAAAAGGTTGTTTTTATATTTCAGGACCTGATCGATGGGGGACTTGACCACAGAACCTTTTGGAGTATAAACCCATTTCTTCTTTTCATTCAAGACAAAGTTATCCAAATTCCAGTCCTTCACTTCAATAACAAGAACACCATTCCCCTTACGCATAATCAACACATCAGGACGATCGCCATTCAGGTATGGATTAAAATAGACCTCGTATGAATCATCCAACGTCCTGCCCAAGAATTCAAGCAAAGTCCGTTCCCCTTCTGTTGGAGGAACTTTGAACTTTGCGATTTTTTCTAATGAAGGATAGAATGTTGCCATATCACAAGTTGAAAACTATTTCTTGTTGAATTTTGCTTGCAACAAAGCAAGCTGCTCATTTGGGTCAATATCGGGAAAAGCATCACTTACATCACGCCATTTTGCTTTTGTGTCATCGAAGAAAAATAGCATGAAGCTAAGAATACGATAAAAATCATCACTAGATATATTCACTTCTTTTGGGTGAGCAGAATCATTTCTAACTTTATATATCTTAGTCCACTGGTAAGCTGCAGAATTAATCTCTCCATATTTAAAAATCAACAATGCAGACACAAGAAAGTTTGTGTCTATAAATCGTCCTTCATATTTGCCTTTTTCCAAGGCATAATGACCAGTACCGCTTTTCATCATAATAGCGGAATTGTATGTAACTGTTTTATCCTTTGTCTTTTTATCTTTCAGTAGTCTATAGCGTTGTTCTCCATTATATAAATATAGACCATCTTCTACAGTATCAAATACAGTTGGACTCTTGACAAATTCTTCGATAACAAGGAACAATTGAAGATATGAATATGCCTTATATTCCTGCTTAGCGTTGCTTTTGGACAATAAATCATAGGCGATATCAATGCTTCCCAAAATCTCCTCTGTACGATTGGAAAAACATTGAGATTTTTGTATCAGTTCTTTGATTTTCTTTACCTTTGAATAGACACTTCGTAAATACCCTTTATCCAAGCACTGGGTAATACTATCGCATAATTCACGAGCATTGCTGTTTGAATATGAAGCCGGGAAAGTATATTCTGGTGACTCTTTGATATAATAGCCATCAGCACCTGCGTCTAATAGTGCTTTCATATTCCAAGCTTTGTTGGATGCAGTTAACATAATTACCTGATTGCCTTTGTTCTGCTCTTTTACAGCCTTCAATATTTTCATACCAGAGAATTCATTGGGTCTGAGAGTATCTTCTTCTGCAACTCCATTCATTCTCAAGTCGAGGAAAATCAAATCATATTTGCCACTTTCTATTGTCTTTTTGGCACCTTCAGAAAGACTTTCGTAATTTGGAACTTGTTCTTGAATGGTCTTGAATTCAGAATTTGGCAACATTTTGCGCAACACATCATCCCAACCCTTATCTGCTTCATCATCAATAAGAAGTATTTTCTTTCCAACAGCATCTATTTTCTTAACACTGGTTGGTGTAGATGGGGACTCAACCCCATGAATAATATTCTCTATATCATTCGTTCCCAAAGATAATGCCCTTACATATCTAAAATAAAGAGAAAGACGAGCTTTCTTGATTAACTCATTATTTGTTTCGTTTCCGACCATAATACGACTAAGCACATCGGCTCCCCATTGGTTGGCAAGCGAGTGACGGCCTTCTGTCGCATTAGGAAGAATTTTAATGATATCAAGAAACTTTGTTTTATATTCGCTTGGAGACAGTGGTTCCATCACCTCTAGAGCATCACATGCATTTTCTGGCAGATCAAATGCAATGCTACCAGTAAGGATAATGGGAGAGTATTTGTATCCTGTAAGAATATCTTGGGTAGCTCTTGAAATAAATAAAATAGGCGATAGAGCTGCTGATTTAATATCGAGGATGGAAAGGCGAATAGCCATAGCGAAAGCAACACATAGTTCTGGTTTAGAAATCTCATCGACATCAACAACAATAGCCATGCTGTCACAATCAATGTTGTTAATAACAAATTCACAAAGTTTTCTCTCCCCATCTTCTCCCAAGGAGAAAACAGGCATTTGGATAAAGTGTGAGTTACTTATGTTTTCAGACCATTTCTTTGTCTGCTCATTTCCAAGAACTAATATTTTTCCCATATTTTTTTACGCTGCTTAAGATATTGTTTATGTTGTTTCTAAGGCAACCTGCTGTAATGATGCCATCTTCAATGTCACACATGATGTCATCAAAAGACACACCTATTTTAGGTTGAGCATTTTCGATAATTAGTCTCAATGATCGCTTCTCAATCTTTGATGTATCAATTACCTCGTCATCTGGTGTGTCTGCCAACTTCGTAATGAATGCCTGGCACCACATGCTCATCAATTGCTTCAAGAAATCCTTTCCATAAGCAATCAGTCTCATATCTATTTTTCCAGTTTCCCTATAGTAGTCTAAGAAGGATTTTAGATGGCGATAGAACTCCGACTTCTTAATAGAAAAAACTACATTTGGCATGTCTTCACGCCAATCAGCCGTCATGCCATGACCGTCACTAAAAAGCACATAAGGCAAATTTTTCGATTGAATGATATCTTCAATCCTGTCCTTCGCTTTATGACTATCTGATTTAAATTCACCATTAACATAATCTTCGAGAGAATCGTGAATCATAACACACGACACATTATCAAGAAAAGACAGATCACTTTGACTATTTACCTGTTCTACATGAGATAGGCAGTCAGAGTATTCTTCTTCGTCAACGAAAGCCGCATCATACACCTCACGTTGATTTTTGCTGTTATCGTCTATTAATAATATTTTTTTCATAATCATTACTTGCTAAAATATGTCAAGATATGTGTAAAACCAGGAACATCAGTGTTCTCCATGTCTTCTATTTCATCGGCATCCGAGTCATTGAGAATGTTCCATCGTTTAGCCTTCCCATCCCATAAAGATTCTACAGACCAATTGCAATATCCATAAAATACGTTCTTAATTTCGTTAAAAGCACCTCCTCCAGCTTTAAACTTTTGAAGTACGTCCTCAATAGAGGAGGAAATGGAACCTAGCTGAGTTATTTTGATGATTCTTTTCGAAAAATCATCACTATAACTACGCTCAAAAGAAATTGTTACGTTAGGTGCTTTGTCAGCATAACGAGCCATGTCGTCCAATATACGCTTAATGCCGTTCTCCAAAGCCCAAACATAAGTATAAAAATCGGCCTTTTCTAATCCATTTGCCTGAATAATCAGATTCGAATGTTTTGTTTCTTGCCTGCTTATTATATCACACAAGATAGGTTTAACAAGACGAATGCTACTTCTGAATTTTAATATTTCCTTTGCAATCTCCTCGTTAGAAAGAAGGTGAACATTTGGATTGTTACCAGACCATTCAACCCATTTTTTGCTGGCGTAATTTTCTTTATGGAACTTGCCATCGCAATCCATCCAAGTACGTACTTTACCATCTTTACCAATTCCGCCAAAGATGAATGCAGACATCAACGCATACAAATTTTTAGGAATTCTGTATTTTGCAGTTGCTTCCTTAAATTGCTCCCTTATTTGCTTCATTAACTTGTCATAATTCATGTCAGAATCAGGATCAAAGTCATGAGTTAGGAACTTAAACCCATTCGGATCATTGAATAACGACAAAAATGACGCAGTGTCTTTAGGGGCATGTATGGTTAAAGCACTTGTATTTGGTGAATCTTTGGGAGATTCATGTTTTGGCTCCTTTTCTATGGGGGTCAAAGAGGCATCAACTCGCTCTATTTCTCGAGTAGCAAGCAGTAACAACCGCTTCTTGTCGTTAACTGACAAATTGCGATTTTGGAGCATGAGTTTTATGAAATCGTACTTTTCCATATTACATATCTTCTAATGAAATAGCTGATGTCTCGTCCAAGAATTCAAAATCGTCAGAATCGTCAAGTAAGCTAGAAATATCATTTATAGCCAATGCATCATCAATATTTATCCGCTTTTTGCCAGAGCTCAGTACCAACCCTTCCTCATAAGCCTGTATGGCAGCATCAATACCTTTCTTCTCCCAAATATCGACCAATTCAGAAGCGGGAACATTACTCATATCAATATCTGTTACCGTAGGGTCGTAATAAGTCATCATCCAGAAAGGTGAATGTCCGTTTCTAGCAGTCAGTACCACAAACAATCCTGGCTTTGATTTGGGCGTGATATTATATTTAACAGGTTTAATGCAGGCCAAAAGAGACTCATCTGTAATAATTTTACTCTTAGCAAGTTGGTGCTTGGCTGCCCCAGTTATACTAATAGCGATCTCCTTACCATTTAGCAATGCCTTGCCAAAAAGATTATTATCTTTAGACAAACAATAGCTGATAGGACCTCCAACGATTTCTTCAAATTCCGCAATCGTGAAGGAGCGTAGGTAGTCCATACCCTGTTTTACTTCTGCATTTACAGGGCTAGTCAATTTGTCATATCTGGCCTGAAGCGCAGAATATACAGGATCTTTATACCCCTTCACCATCTTAAGGTATTGCAATTTGCCATAGAGAACATTTTCGAGCATAGGTTCCCCTTTTTTGACATGGCCCTTCTTTGCTTTATATTGGGGATAAAACCTCTTAAAAACGTCATTGTATCCGTACTTTTCCCAAATATGGAGAAGATTGCGGATTTCAGCGACATACTCACTGCTTGTGTTTACACGGTTGCTCACAGTAAGCCCTGTAACTTCCTGGCGCTGGCCAAGTTTCTGAAGCCTTGTTTTTCCAATATTCATACGAAAGCTTTGGTCTTCGATGATACGCTTTAACTCTGTCTGAAATTCACCATTGTTCTGATAAACATTATGCATAGAGCTAAATGTTATGTCATCTGCATAACGAGAATAGTGCAATCCAAAACGACGTGCCAAGCCACCAAGCCTACGATCAAGCTTATCGCAGATAGCATTGGTGATAAGGGGCGATGTTGGAGCCCCTTGGGGCAATATATATGTGAACTTACCTTCCTCCAACTTCTCTCTTATGCAGCATAAACCGGCAAGAATGCTGGCAATTTGTTGGTTGAAGTTGAATGGTGACAGCTGAAAGCGCTTCCACACTCTTGGCTGCGCTATACTAGGAAAGAAATCCTCCAGGTCAGTATTAAACACATAGTTCTGCCCAATGTGTCTGGAAGCATTATCCACAACACTGCGTCCCTCCGCGAATCCCATAGCATAGTCAGAAGGCTGATAAACGGCTTTCAGCATGATGTTCACATAATATAAAATATGCGAGAGTCCCCTTGACGGTGCTGAAATGTGACGCTGTCCACCAGATTTCTTAGGAATAGAGAAGTGGTGATAACGTCCACGTACATTATTTGGATTGCAATAATAGGTCAACTGCTTTAGCGAGAAAGAGAAAGAATGCCCGTTGCCTAACTCATCCTTTACGATGTCGTTAAGCAATTGCAGCAGATCTTCTTTGTTCTGCAGCTTCGATGCTCGTTGTGCTATTTCTCTTTTTTCCATTACAATTATTACTTTTTTATCGACCAAGAGAGTCCAAAGACTTGCTGACCATTCATTTCTTTATATATGTACAATATACACAATAACATAAAAACACATCATCACAATATGTATAATACAGTGAAACAATTACAACTCTAACGTTGCATATCCAAAAGCTTTCGCTATGGACACCTGAACGAAACGTCAGGCGAAAGTCAAATTCATTTGGTCAGGTTGTCTTCAGACACTCAAAGATCGCTTTTTTTATTTCTGCTGCAAAGATACGAACTATTTCCGAATTGTATGTTCGTTTTACGGAATACTTTATTACTTTGGTACACTACGCGCTGTTTTATTTGGATCTATAGTAAAAAGTGCTTTATATTGTTGAAATTTTGCTTGAAATTCTGCCATTTTATTCGGATTGACAAGGATTTTAACATCCACATTTTGTTCATCGAAAACATCTTCACCTATATATTCTATGCTATCAGGTATATACAGACGCTTAATATTGTTGTAATCTCCTTCACCTGGGCCAAATATACCGTGGAACACGCCATTCTCTATTCGCTTAACTCCATCTTTTATGTTATATTCTTCATTATAGATATTTAGACTTTTTATGAGTTTTGTACCGTCATAAGAATAAATAAGGCCTTGCTCGCTGTCGAGAGTTTCTTCAACACCGCACCAATATTCAACCAAATCTGTTGTTATGCCATCATCTCCCCAAAACGATACTTCAACAAACCCTTTTCTCTCATCAGTACGATAGTCAGGTCTTTCGGGATTTCCCCAAACCCTAGGCGCTGGGTATAAAGAATCTTCTATCTCTTGTACATGAAGGTTTCTCACAACTACAACACCGTCATCGCCCACTGCCAATAATCTTCGTTCATCGGAAGAAAACGCAGCAGAAGCAACATTGCCTGCACTACATGCTACACCTACTATACCATCTCCAAAATCGTTAAACTGTTCATAACATGTATCTACGTTATATACAGGATGGATAAATACGTTTCCAGAAGGCTGATGCCCCCAATTCTCATTTGGATGATGAGTATAGTCTATATAATTTTGATCGGAAAATGCGATGTAATTGCCTGAAGGACTAAAGCATAGGAGACTTTTCCCACTTACTTTCTTGGTGGTTTTGTAGCCAGACTCCTTGAAACAAATATAAGCATCTGCCCGGCTATCATAATAAGCCACATTACCAGTCTTGCTAAACATCGTTATCCACACAGCATACAAATTTTGTCCATGATCTTGACGTACTATTTCTCTATTCTCTATCAGGTCATATAACACAAATACTCCATCTTCCGTCATCCTAAAATCGTCTTTCCTCATTTTTGCAGCAAATGCCAAATATCGTGAATCATAAGAGAAGGATACGTAGTTTAAGTAGTATACACTTCGCCCAATTAACAATCTATTATCTTCGTTCAAATTACGATTATTATAAATCACGTAACCAAGATTATCAACAAATAGTGGCGTAAATTTATCCTTCTCGTTCAAATAGTCTTCAATGGTCTTGTCCACTGCTGAAGTTATTCTTTTACTTTTCTCATAATCGGGAATGTTAGGACTTTGCTGCACAAGACATACAAATTTGTCAATAACATATTGGAAAAGGAACTCCTTACCGATATCCTCTAGTAGCTTCTTCCTCTTTGCAATTTTTTCATTCTTATCGGTGTCCTTATCTTTCCAATTGAAATCGTACTCCTTACACAAAGAAGTATATTCTTCATAAGTTATATCTTTATCCTCTATTCTATTCCTATAGATTGTTTTATAGTTATTTTCGGCCGAATAATTACCATCTGGGCTCATAAAGATATGGTCCGAGAACTCTTCTGGCTTTATATGAACGAGACTTATTGGATCTCGCCAAACAGGTTTTCTGGAATCGATAAAAATAAGTTCAGGCTTATATCCATTAAATCCTGCTCGTCGCGGGACAGACATACCCTCGATGTCAAATTTGTCAAATGAAAGATCTTCAAATCCCAAAATATTAAAATCTTTGTTTTGACCCTCAAATATCACACGCTTTCCATCACTAGTAAAAAATGCATTAATATAATATGATGCGTCATATAGATCATTCAATATCGTTTCCTTCAGATTAGCATTGATGTTGCGATAAATAATGCTATTTTCAGCCAATGAAAGAACTAAGTTCCCTGAACGTGATTTCCCCAATAACACCTCTTTTGGAGGAAGTTGAAAATCATCTTTGTTAACCACGTTAGTTGTTTCGAGTTTTTTTTCTGAATTCTCTTTTTCTATTACGCGAAGTCTAAAATCGATGGAGCCTCCTACAACTCCAGAAAGGGTAAATGGCATGATTAGATTTGAAGGGTAAGAAAGAACTTCTCCATATAGTCTTATTCGATACTTTTGATCGTCCTTTACGATAATAACATTTAAGATATTTATAGCATTGACACTATATTTCACATTTGGAAAGTCTTGATTTCCTTTGTTGTTCTTTGCAAAAAGCCTGTATTCATTCTTTAGACTGGCCATTCTGCCGAAGGATTCGCCTTTCCATGAATCGATGTAATAAGGAAAAACGAATTCGGTTGAACAGATATTGTGGTCGTCATCTCTTAGCGAGAATAGTTCGTACGTTTTATATTGCAATAAATCTGATGAAAGTTTGACCAAATAATTATCATAAAGATAAGCATCTTCGCCTATCTCGCCGACTTTCTCGATTGTTATAATGAAAGAAGAACCATAATTAAGTCCATACAGTTTACTTTCTTTTATAAAATAGAACTTATTCCCTAAACTGTATTGTCCATCAAACTCTTCAAGTATTTTACGGTCTCGGAAATCATATACTGTTACTAGATTTTCAGAACGATATATTACAAGATGGTCATTACTAAAGATATGGTTGGAAAAACTTATTAAAGTTTCTCCTGTTTCAACATTGTAGATAGAATAGTCTCCTTTTGTCCTAAGAAGAAAGCACTCACAAGGCTTGCCATTATAGAAGCCAAGTGATTCGATTGATTCGGGAGAGATTGAATGTTCAACCCTTTCTTCCTTTGTTTCTATGTTTTCAGCATAGAATCGGTCTTTCATCACCACAAATACCCATGGGCTATTGTCAAAAATAAATGCTTCTTTTATGCGACTGCCACCAAACTTTATAGCATCCTCAATGACAATTATTGCTTCCGTATCACCACTTGTTAATTTGTGTATACCTGCTGAAAGACGAATTGTAAGATTATTATGAACACACCATTCTTCTGATGTAATATTGTCTTTGACAACAATTGAATTTGACGTATTATTACTAATTACTATCTTGGAATTCAGATAGGCATGGTGCGTATTTAATGAAAAATCCATTATGTTATTCTTTAATGTTCAATCAAAAATATAATAAAAATAGACAATAGTTATCATAATAATTTTGAGTACGTTTCATTCATCTCAAATATTCTTTTAACTATTTCATTTTGAATGTTCGAATCAGATGATAAAACTACCAGTTCTTTTCCATAAGAGCACAATTCACGTATTAGTTCATAGTTTTTGATGCAGTCAATAGTGAAAAACACACCTCCTTCTAGATTTGGATAGTGACTGCGTAAATCTTGCTCTGCCTCGCCTTTAATCTGTGTTTGAGACTCATGGATAGGCTTTGTTGCCACGTAGTCTTTTGACTCATCACATACCCAAAATAAAATGTGCTCAACAGGACGATTCTCATAAAAGGTCACGCCAACAATATCCTCAAAACGCTCATAGAGGTCTTCAGGACATTCTGCATATTCCTTTTCAGGAAGAGGCTCTACCTTGTCTATTCTATCAAGGGCGAAGTTGAGAATCTTCTTATCACTGTCTGCTGCCCCTATGAGGAACCAACGGTCATTATACTGTTTCAATAGATACGGATGAAATTCGATGCTACGGATTGTGGTATCTTTGAATGTGTGGTAGGAAAGTCGAATCAC
>AUXO016536154.1_pt1 | contig 12837 bp, 10 predicted proteins | sample 768731 | NCBI WGS metagenome assembly AUXO01 (sample SAMN02715735, study PRJNA202380) | gut metagenome | biome: sheep rumen | host: Ovis aries | place: New Zealand: Palmerston North
CATGTTTCGGATGGATATACCGATGAAAACCGTCCTAACGGCGCAAAGGTGTTTCTTGGAAATGGTGGCGGTTTTATTGTTTGGGATAGTAATAACAAAATGTGGAATAAAATATAAAAATATAAAGCTATGAAACAACAAGATTTATTTGGCTACGAAAAAATTGAATTAAGCGATACCGAAAAGAAATATTCTCGCAAAGTACAAACCCCAATTTATACACCAAGAGAAAATGGGGGGAATATTCACGCTTGTTATGACGACCAAAAATATCTGAGGCTTATTAGGCAAATAGAGAATGCTAATATAACACAGCAGGAAAAGATATTTTTGCAAAGGGCTGCTTCAAGGTTTATTGAATTTAATTATGAGTCAATAGCCGATTATTACGCAAGCGCAAGCAGCGAAATGCAAGAACTTATGGAAAAACTTGCACTTGTGATAATAGATTTTGATAAGGCTATTGAATTAGGTTTTGTTTCGTTGAATGATAAAATGAAGAAATTATATGAACTCGAACTTGCTTAAAATGGATTTTAGAAAATTTGTGGTTTTTATACTTTCACACGGAAGACCACATCTTAGAGATACTTATGATTTACTGCGTTCTTGTGGATATACTGGTAGAATAATTGTGGTTTGTGATAACGAAGATTCTACAATAAACGAGTATTACAATGAATACGGAAAAGAAAATGTTTATGTATTTGACAAACTTGAAACATCAAGACATGTAGATTCCATGAATAATTTTGGAAAGAGAAATGCAATTTTATTTGCAAGAAATGTGTGTTTTGATATAGCAAGGGAATTGGGATATGATTATTTTCAAGAATTGGATGACGATTATTATTATTTTGGGCATCATCGCAAAGAACGTGCAAAAAAAACTTGTTCTTATAATCTTATAATTAGATGGTTTGTTGAGTTTTTATTAAACACAAATGAAAATGTAAAAACTATCGCTTTTAGTCAAGGTGGAGACCATATAGGCGGTTATGACGAAACTGTAATTTGGAAACGTAAAGCAATGAATAGTTTTATTTGCCTAACAAATAGACCATTTTCGTTTAGGGGTATTCTTAATGAAGTTGTAAATACTTATGTTGGTCTTGGAGCAACTGGAGATATTTTCCTTACTTATTTGCCGTTTCAATTAGACCAAGCAGATACACAACAAAACAAGGGAGGTATAACGGAACTTTACAAAGATGTTGGGACTTATGTTAAATCATTTTATACAGTTATGGTTGCACCATCATGTGTTCAAATCGCACCAATGGGTAGTCATATTCAAAGATTACACCATAGAATTAAATGGGAAAACGCTATCCCCTGTATAATTAGCGAAAAATACAAGAAGCAATGACAGAGCAACAAGTTCAAAAATATAATGCGCTTATAAAACGTAGGGAACAACTTGCGAACTTTATATACGTTAGCGACTTTACGATATTTACAAGCAACGGGATAATTCTTGATGCTGCGGTTTCGCTTGCTAAGAAAACAATTATTGAAATTGACAACGAAATAGCAAATTTGTGATGATAAACGAAGATACTATACGAAAGTGGTGGGATTTATTTGTTAAGGAAAACGGCTTTACCGAGGTACGTGTTCTTGGGCGATTCCAATATAGCGGTTACTTTAGCAACGTTGAAAAACTTATCGACACGATAAAGCCATACGCCGAAATGGATGACGAACAAATTTATTTTGTTCTTAATAAAATTGATGCGGCTTGTTATGGCAGACAACAAAGTGAGAAAATAATCAAGTCACCAAAGATAACGACAAACGACAACGATATAGTTAAGCGTTGTTTTGTATTTGTGGATTTTGACCCAGTAAGAAAGTCTGGCACGAACGCAAGTAATGAAGAATTTGAATACGCGCACAAGAAAGCGCAGCAAGTATTTGTCTTTCTTCGTGGTTGTGGTTTTAGTGAGCCTATAATATGCAAGAGCGGTAACGGATTACATCTTGTTTACAAGGTGGATATGCCGAACGATGTTGAAACAACGGAAACGTTGAAACGGTTCTACGAATATCTTGCAAGTGTATATACGGACGATAAAGTAGATATAGACACAAAGGTTTTCAATCTTGCGCGTCTTTGTAAGTTGTATGGAACAATGGCAAAGAAGGGTGCAAACTTACAAGATAGACCGTGGCGTATGTCGGAAATAATATACGTTCCAAAGGAATTGAATCTTACACCGATAGAGAAATTCAAGGAACTTGCGGACTTGTTGCCAAAGAAAGAAGAGCCTAAACCGATGGCAAAAATGTTGCGTGTAGGCGAACGTTTTGATTTGGAAAGTTGGTTGGTGTCACATGGTATAGAATATCGCAAAAAACAAGAAGGAACATCGACAAAATACGAAATAAAGACGTGTCCTTGGCACGAAACTCATTCATCAAACAATCCATTTTCATCTGCATTATTCCAAGATGCCGATGGGAAAATAACATATACGTGCGCCCATTCGCATTGTAAGGATAAACGATGGAAAGATTTTCGTTTGTTCTACGAGCCTAATGCTTATGACAGGCCTGTGTATCAACCGCAATATGCACCACGTCAATATGCGCCACAAAAACCAAGGTATGAAATAAAAGAAGAAATTCCAGAACTTGGAGAAAAATGGCTTTCCATGTCATCTATACAAAAAGTGGATTTGTCAAAGTTGGAACATTATGCTACTGGCTTTACCGAACTTGACAAGAACATAATCGGTCTTTATATGTCCGAAGTAACCATATTATCTGGTAGTAATGCAAGTGGTAAATCATCGTGGTTGAATACATTATTGCTAAATATAATACAACAAGGAGCAAAGGTTGCGCTATGGTCAGGAGAATTACGGCCAGACATTCTTAAAACGTGGGTACAAATGGTTGCTGCAGGTAAGAATAACCTACGACAATCGACCTATGGTGACGGAAAATATTATGTGCCGAACAATATAGCCGAACGTATAGACCAATGGTTAGACGGAAAGTTTTTCTTGTACAACAACGATTACGGGGCAAAATGGCAACAAATCTTTCACGACATGGAATTGTTGTTAAAGGCTGGTGTAAAAGTTTTTGCTTTGGATAATTTGTTTAGCCTTGATATTGACATTCTTGATGGTGACAAGAATAGCAAACAACGTGAATTGATTTTACAAATAAAGGACTTTGCGAAAAAGAACCAAGTCCACATCATATTGGTTGCACACCCCAGGAAAGTGACCACGTTCCTTAGAAAAAACGATATAAGCGGAACATCGGATTTGCAAAATGCGGTTGATAAAATATTTATAATCCATCGTGTGAATAATGACTTTTTCCGTGCTGGTGCGGAGTTTTTCGGGCAAAGCGAAATCCAGCGTTTTCAAGGTTTCGGAAATGTCATTGAAGTGTGCAAAGAAAGACTTTATGGTGTTGTTGACCTTATGGTAGGTATGCAATATGAAATTGAAAGCCGCCGCTTTAAGAACACGGTAGAAGAAAACGTGCACTATGGATGGGAAAGACAAGCAACACAAACGGTGGTTGCTTTTGATAATGCGGTCGCGGATGATGGAATGCCTTTCGCCGCAACAACATACGACGAAGCCCCGTTCTAATGGTTAAATATCGAAAAATCTTTGCGGAATCGAAATTAAGTAATTATCTTTGCAAACAAAAAAATAAAACGTTCACAAAATGGAAAGAAAACTTTATTACAAGAATGAAAAAGGACGATACGTCGAGTACGTTGAGCCAAGCCCTCCTTACAACAATGCGTTGTATCGAAAGGTACGCCGTGGTAAAAAGTATTGCTACGAGCCTATAAGCATGCGTTTGTACGACACGCTCGACGAGGGCGTATGGGTAGTCGCAAAGCATACTTACGGGCGTTCGATAACAAGGGGAATGTATCTACGTGATATGTTCATGTGCCAAAAGGCGAGTGACATACAAGATGTTTCATTAGCCAAGCTTGGCGGTATGGAAAAACTCGCGGATTGGCTATGTCACAACTACGACAAGATTCCCAAACCGACGGAAAGGTCAACACATGATATTTGTCGTGCAATAGTCGGCATATTATTCGATTACGAAAAACAAAATAAAGGAAAGGGTTAAGTTATGGCAAGTATTGAATCATTTGACATCGTATTGGAGGAAATGCTACAAACGTTTGAAGCCAAGAATTCCGACTATGGCAATAGCTTTGGCGACACCATCGCGGAGTTTGGCTATGTTCCAGCCGTTGCGCGCATCAACGACAAGCTCAATCGCATCAAGAACATGCTAAAGGGGCAGAAAATGAAATACCATGAAAGTATGCGCGATAACCTACTTGATATAGCCACATATTGCGTGATGACAGTTGTGGAAATCGACAAAGGCACGCAAATCGATTCTAACGGCGTTTCTGATGGTGAGCCGATAACTTGCCCACACGCGGGTAGAAAATCGCTTAGAACGCGCGGAAACGGGCTTAAATGAAATGTTATGGCGGACTTTCAAGTATTGGGACATATAACAAACATCAAATACCAACAAGAATGTATCTTGATATGGGTTGATGAATATAAGAAAGGCTACCGTAAGGCTAATGGCGAGATAATCGATGATAAGGTAATATCATGGAAATGTATCTATAGCGGAAACGAAAAGAAGCGCGGATATATCAACAAGTATTTTAGCCGTGGCATGTTGGTGCAAGTGAAGGGCGAGATTATGCCATACGCGATAGAACAAGGTCGCATGGTGGATGGCTATAGCGTGCTAATACAAGCGATAAACATCGCGGCATACCCAAGGAAGTCGTTAAAGGTTGAGAAAAAAATGATAGCCGAGTCGTTTGGGAATAGCACCGAGCAACCGAACTTGGACGACTATAATAGACCTGATTTCTAAATATATATATTTACTTTTTAAACGTTTAAAAAAATGAGTGAAGAACAAGAAAACAAGATTGAAGACGTAAGGCATCTAAAGAAACGTCTTGTTGGAATGAAGTCGCGGAACACGACATTGCAAAACAAGCTTGATTCCGTCATCGCGGAAAACGAAAGGCTTAAAGGTGTTATCAAGAACATGCAAGACCGCTTGGATAGCCAAATTGCAAGCGTTGCCACATGTAGCGACGCGTCGGAGAAAAAACCTTGGTACGCCCGACTATTCAAACGGGATTAAGATAACAAGGGTTAAATGGGTAAAGCCCGATGTCCTCACGGATGTCGGGCTTTGTTTCTTACAAATAAGAAAATAGTAGCACGTATAATAGCAATATGTTCAAAGCTTCGGTGTATCCAAGCAATGTAAGGTAATAGTTCCCATGATGTATGATTTCTCACCTCGGTCAAGCTTAATCGTGGTCGGTTGATATTCTTTGAGACAAACACAATGCGCATACTTGTTCCCAAGGTACGACGTTTTAAGCCATACGTCCGAATCGGTCATATACGACACAAAGTTGTCGTGTACGGTTTGTACATCGATATTACCTACCGCATATTTCTCGCGGATGATAAACGTTAGCTCTATGTCAACGTTCTCGCGGATGACAACGGGTGTGTTGTGCTCATCGATTGTTGTTATCAAAAAGTCTTCTTCTTGTTCGTCAATCCATTGCGCCGTGTAAATGTTCACTGGCTTTCCCTTTGCAAGCAATCCATTCATCTTAAGTACGGCAACGCCGTCGAAAAGCTCTGTAATATCGGTAAACTGTTCACCGCTTTCCTTCTTGACATAATACCTATTCCTACTGTCATTCATAATCGTAGTTCTTTATTGAATTCTTTAATCTTACCAAAACAAAATCTACCGTAGTCGACACAAGCACTATCGCTATATTTGTATATAGTTACTTGCGTGTCGCTATCAATATCGTCAAGTGTTACCTTTGATGTGTCAAACATGTATAGCTTTATGTTATTAAAGCCATCGCAAGACAACCGTATGTCGCTATCATTGCTCACATAGATAATCGGGCAACGTGTTATCGGAACGTTCACGTAAGCCCCCTTTGTGAATGATATGTGCATAACATCAACATCAACCAACAAATCATTTGCGTAATCGTAATCGATGTACCATGTGTACTTGTAGCCATCAACGCCATCGCAATCATTCAATATAAAGCCGTTTAAATAGCCGCTAAACGCATTTTGCACCCATTCCTTAGTAAGTACACCATCGTGCAATTTTGTTGCGATATACGGGATTGATTGTTGGCGCATGGCAAGCCCCATAAGTAGGAGCTTGTCATCGCCGCATCGCCGTAGTTCGTCCCTATATTCGTTGCATAGCCCACTTTCGTAAGCGTCCTTAAGGAAACCGAAAAATTCTTTATCCATATACGTATGATTAGTTCATTAGTTCAACACGCATTGCTTGACCACTTGCATTTGACCATCCTTCAAGAATACCTTGTATCGACATTTGCACTTGATAGCTACTTTGTAGTTGAAGCAATATCTGACTTATCGTAGCGACCTGCACATCCGTATTGAACATCACGACCGCATCACGGATTTGTGTTAGCAAGTCACTTTGTAGGTACACTTGTTGTGATACACTATTCATGTAGGCTTCCAAAGCGCCAGCGGTGTCTTCGGTGATACCTTGTATGCCAGCTTGTAGTGCCGACAACTCGTCGTCGCCGTTTTCAATGTTCTTGTTGATAATATTAAGGTTGGCAAGATTACCGTAGAAAGCACCAAGTGCATCGTTAATCTTAATGCCAAGTTCACCAGCCAACTGTGCGATGGAACTCAACTCGTTCGTCGTTAAGTCGTAGCCACCCTCCGAACTTGTTTGCGTGAACCTATCAACGGCTTTGTACAACGGGTCTAACAACACGCTTACAATCTTTGATGTTGCCGCCTTCTTGATGAGATTGTAAATCATTTCATCCATCTTCGTTGTTATGGCATCAAGCGTGGTCTCGCCCGCACGCCAAGCATCAACCCAAGTGTCAACAAAGTCTTCGGCGGCGGATTTCACGTCGCTACCAAGTAGGTTGTTCACAAGGTCGTCTTTCAAATCCGCTATCTCATTACGCAAATCTTGAATCGTTTCCTCGTACTCTTTTATCGCGTCGTTATCGCGGTCTTTCGAGCGCTTTCTACGTTCAAGTTCCATCTGGCGTTGTATCTCGGCCATCTCGGCCTCCTTGTTCGCGATTTCCATTCGCCGTGCGGAAGTCTCTTCAGTACCCGTGGCACGCTCAACGGCACGCTCAAGGTCTTTGTACGCGAGGTTAAGTTCACGCACCGCATCTTTGCTTTTGTAAATCTCGCGGTTCAAGCGCCGCGTGCGTGCCGAACCATCACCAAACACGCTTGCGATAGAATCACCGATACCAGCAACGGTATTGATAACGCCAGTAGCAACACCAACCGCGTTGTGGCTTTGCGCGGATGAAACGACTTGGTTAAGCCCGTCGCCGACTTTCGTCAAGCCATCAACAATACCATCGATGTTGTGTCCAAGCAACGTTTCTCCTTTCGATGCGTCAATACCGAACAAACCGTTAAGTGTATCACGGAACTCACCAAGGGCTTGTAGGTTGTTCGCTATTTTCTGAACATCGGTTGCTATTGCGTTTGCTTGTTCCTTGAAGATTTTGGTCATCAAGTTGCCACTTGCATTTGACCATCCTTCAAGAATACCTTGTATCGACATTTGCACTTGATAGCTACTTTGTAGTTGAAGCAATATCTGACTTATCGTAGCGACCTGCACATCCGTATTGAACATCACGACCGCATCACGGATTTGTGTTAGCAAGTCACTTTGTAGGTACACTTGTTGTGATACACTATTCATGTAGGCTTCCAAAGCGCCAGCGGTGTCTTCGGTGATACCTTGTATGCCAGCTTGTAGTGCCGACAACTCGTCGTCGCCGTTTTCAATGTTCTTGTTGATAATATTAAGGTTGGCAAGATTACCGTAGAAAGCACCAAGTGCATCGTTAATCTTAATGCCAAGTTCACCAGCCAACTGTGCGATGGAACTCAACTCGTTCGTCGTTAAGTCGTAGCCACCCTCCGAACTTGTTTGCGTGAACCTATCAACGGCTTTGTACAACGGGTCTAACAACACGCTTACAATCTTTGATGTTGCCGCCTTCTTGATGAGATTGTAAATCATTTCATCCATCTTCGTTGTTATGGCATCAAGCGTGGTCTCGCCCGCACGCCAAGCATCAACCCAAGTGTCAACAAAGTCTTCGGCGGCGGATTTCACGTCGCTACCAAGTAGGTTGTTCACAAGGTCGTCTTTCAAATCCGCTATCTCATTACGCAAATCTTGAATCGTTTCCTCGTACTCTTTTATCGCGTCGTTATCGCGGTCTTTCGAGCGCTTTCTACGTTCAAGTTCCATCTGGCGTTGTATCTCGGCCATCTCGGCCTCCTTGTTCGCGATTTCCATTCGCCGTGCGGAAGTCTCTTCAGTACCCGTGGCACGCTCAACGGCACGCTCAAGGTCTTTGTACGCGAGGTTAAGTTCACGCACCGCATCTTTGCTTTTGTAAATCTCGCGGTTCAAGCGCCGCGTGCGTGCCGAACCATCACCAAACACGCTTGCGATAGAATCACCGATACCAGCAACGGTATTGATAACGCCAGTAGCAACACCAACCGCGTTGTGGCTTTGCGCGGATGAAACGACTTGGTTAAGCCCGTCGCCGACTTTCGTCAAGCCATCAACAATACCATCGATGTTGTGTCCAAGCAACGTTTCTCCTTTCGATGCGTCAATACCGAACAAACCGTTAAGTGTATCACGGAACTCACCAAGGGCTTGTAGGTTGTTCGCTATTTTCTGAACATCGGTTGCTATTGCGTTTGCTTGTTCCTTGAAGATTTTGGTCATCAAGTTGTACTGGTCGTTGAGTTCGTTGGCAAGCTCAAGCTCTTTTTTTAGCTTTTGGAGTTTTTCGTCCTCCTTGCCAACTTGAGCGGCAACTATTGCTATGGCAAATTTGTTAAAGGGTTCTTGCGCCTTTATTTGCTCAAGTTCCTCTTTCTTCTTTGTAACGATTTCAAGTTGCGCGTCGTATTTGTCTTGTGCAATCTTAAAGTCTTGTTGCGCAATCTTTCTACTCTTGCCCAACGTTTTAATGTAGTTCTTCGCGTTCTTTATAAGCCCTTTGTACGGATTACGCCGCAAAAGTTCCGTGTTTATCTTCTCAAACTGTTGTTGTATCGATTTGAGTTGTTGGGGGTCTAACTCGCCCATTTCCTTCTTAAGCGTATCAAGCTTTTCGCGGATAGCAACAAGCGTTTCGGTGGCGGCATATTGTAGGTTTTCAAACATTGCGACGTAAAGACTTGAATTCTTGAACTCGTCAAGCTTTACACGCCCACGCTCCTTATTCGCCTTTGCCTCTATCGCGTTGAGCTTTGCGAGGTATTCGGGGCGTGTGCGCATTTCCTCCGTGTAATACGCTTCATTCAATCGCTTAATTTCGTTAAGCCTATTGGCCTCGATTTCCGCCATCTTATCCGAATAGTCGCCGTACTTTTTAACAAAGTCGTCAAGCATCTTTTCCGTATCTGCAATGTTCTTTTGGAACATATCGCGGAATGTCTTTTGCCATTTTGTAAGGTTCTTAACAAATTCGCTATCGAACGTAAGCCCCTCCCACATGTTGTTTTCATCGGGCGTTATAACGGTACGCATCAAGTCAAAGTCGCGAACATCGACCTTTAGTTCGGAAAGCTTCTTTTTTGCTATGTCGTTAGCCTTATCAAAAGCCTCGCCGAATGTTTGTGGCAAATCCCTCATGTCTATGCCGAGCATGTCCTCAAACAAACCGCCCAATTCTGGGTTTGCATCCAATTCCACGGCAAGTTCGTATTCGTCCTTAATCTTGCCAAGTTCATTGTTAAGCCCATCGGCGATTTTTTTAGTATCGTAAGCTTTCGCGTCTATAACGATTTCGCCATACTTGATTTCAAGGTCTTTGATTTCCGCTGGCTTGATATTCTTTGCGAGCTTTGCCGCTTCGAGTTGAGCCTTAAGCATGTTAAGGATTTCGCGCGGATTGTCCGTACCAGCAAACGTTTTGATGTTAAACAACGGCAAACCGTTCTTTCCAAGAACCTTGTTAATATGTTCTATTGAGTTATTGAACTGCGTTGTAACCATCGTTAAGGCGGTGGTATTTGACACGCCCGCATCGGTTAGCTTCTTGTATTGGCTACGCACCTTGTCAATCAAGGACAATTCGTCTTTAAGTGCGCGTTGCAATTCCGATTCGGCCTCGCGTTGTGCTTTTGCCGCCTCGCGTGCTGCCCTTGCTCCCGCTTTCTTGTTCTCGGTATCTTCTTTTTGCGAGTGGCCACCTTTCGCAAGTGCGTCGTTGTAATGTTGTTCGGCGGTAGCTATCTCCTTGACCGTATTACGATATTCCGTTGCAACCTTAAGGTCTGATGAAGCAGCACCACCCATTTTCTCTAATTCACCTCTACGTCTTTTAAGGCGTTCAATCTTCTTATAAGCATCATTCGCGGCGGTGTCGGCCTCCGTTAGTACATCATAAACTGACTTGCCGTCCTCGGTGCTAATCGTAAGCTTGATAAACACCTTCCAATTATTCGCGTCGTTAATCCAATTACGCAACCTATTGAAAACGCTATCTTGGGCGTAACCGTTTTCTTTTTCATACTTGTTAGCCCAACTACGGACGAATTCGAACCATTCTTGCGATTGGTAGTTCATTGCAACCGTACCGTTCTCGGTCATCTTGTTATAGGCGGCTTGCAATTCGCTTATGTGGCGTTCCTTGATGTACTTCGTGAAGTTATCCCAATACACGCGGCTTTCACCGTTGAACTTAGCCCAATTGGCAAGCCTTGTTTGGTCGGCTTTCAACGCTTCGGCAACCTCATCGCTATACGCTACCTTTAGTGCGGCTTTCTCGTCTTCTATTCGTGCTTCTAACGCTTGTTTTGCGGCTTGAGAACGTGCGTTTTCCACTCCAAGTTGAAGTTCGAATGCTTCTTGCGGGCTTAGTTGGTTTTCGGTTACTATTTTATTTGTTATTTGTTCAAAAGCCTCATTAATTTTATTTTCATCATTACCCCACCCTTTTAAATTTATAAACTCAATTATGGAATCTGTTGTATCTTTCAAGTCGGATTGAAACCTCCTTGCTTGCGTAGAAAGGTTGGCTAAGTCGTCTGCGGCTGCTACGCTTGCATTTTTGCTTGCTTCTTGAACACTCCCCCACGAATCAGTAACCAACTTTATTTGTTTTCTATAGTCCTTAAGGTTGTCAATTAAACCGTCTGGTAACATCCAAAGATTCCACCAAGACGACAAATCGCCATTTACTTCTATTGTATCTTCGTCAACATCTTTTAGAGCAGCGTTAACTTCCTGTATATTATCAAGTATGGCAAATCCACGCCTTAATCTTTCGGAAATGTTATCTATGCGCAATAGTTGGCCTACATAAGCATTACTTGCCGTTGTTGTAAGCTCTATTTGCTCGCGCATTGATTCCCAAACCTTTGACGCTTCGCCTTTATCTATATCTTGCTCGACAGTCCTTACGCGCGTTCGCTCTATTCCGCCTGGGTCTACAAAGGAATATTCTTCGTTTTTGTATAAGCTATTGCGTATCTTTTTATATTGGTCAAGGTACTTAGTAATGTTGTCGTAGTTGTCTTTTGCACCGTCACGCATGGATTTATTGAATTCGCGTTGTGCTGCATTTGCGTCGGATATACCATGAAAAACTTCAACAAGCCAAAAAACAAGCAACGACCACCATGTAAGTGAATTTTTAGCAAGCCCCGCAAGCGAGCGGCCAAGTAAATTCATTTTGTTTGCGACGCCAGCGCCTGCAATTCCAGCGGTTGTCATTTCCTTGCTAAGAATACGCCACTGTAACCCCGATTTTACAAGCATTACATTCAAAGCTCTAAACGCAACAACTATTACTCCAGCAATCGCTGCGTCTTTTATGGCCTTATCAAAGGCTTTCCAATTTAAGAATAATTGTTTTAGTGCACCGATGCCGAAAGTTAAAACCCCTTGCGTTTCCTTACCTATGTCATTAAGCATGTTGTTCCATGCAAGCGTAAGGTTAGCAAGGCGAACTTTAAGCGTATCTGCCATCTTCGCTTGGAAATCGAAGAACTTTCCACCTTCGTCCGTCATTTTGTTAATGACTTGCATCACATCGCCATAGCTTACGGCTTTTTTCTTAATTCTATCGTACACATCGGCGGTGCTAACAAGCTTACCTTCAAACTCGGTATAATAATCGGCGAGTTGTTTGACAAGTGGAATGCCAGCATTAGCAAACATACGGTTATCACGCGAGTTAAGATAACCATAAGCTTTGATTTGACCGAGTGCGTATGTAAGACGCTCCATTGGAACGCCAACGGCGCTTGCCATGTCTGCCAAACGACGTGTAGTATCCACAACATCACGGGCGGCAACATCGTATGCCACAAGTTGCTTTGCTGCGGCAGACAATTCAATAAGTGTGTACGGCGATACAAGCGCCATCTGCGAAAGTTGGTTAAATATCTGCGTACCACGCTCCGCGCTATTGATAAGAATGCCCAACGCACGTTCGTTCATTTCGTATTGCGAACGAATGTCGATAAGGTTCTTCACGAATTGTGTGCTTGCACCAACGGTAAAGTAGAAAGCAAGACGGTTTTTCATGTAGTTCCACGAACGGGATAGCGCGTTGTTCAATTGTGTGGCTTGCTTAGTGTTACTCATGTACTTTTGCAAGTCTTTATTCAACCTATTTATCTCATTATCCACTTGTTGCATTTCCGCAACTTGCTTTGGGTCGGTGATATTCAAACCGCGCTT
>AUXO012107245.1_pt1 | contig 12836 bp, 10 predicted proteins | sample 768731 | NCBI WGS metagenome assembly AUXO01 (sample SAMN02715735, study PRJNA202380) | gut metagenome | biome: sheep rumen | host: Ovis aries | place: New Zealand: Palmerston North
TCTTCGGTTCCTTCGAGAAATACGTATTGGCTGCGGTCTTTATGCCGACGGCATTGTTGAGGAAATCAAACTTATTCAAATACATCGTCATGATCTCCTCTTTCGTATAATAGCGTTCCAGCTGTACGGCAATCACCCATTCGATAGGTTTTTGAAGCAGACGTTCCATCACATTGTCCGCCTTTGGTGAATAGAACTGCTTGGCCAGCTGCTGCGTAATGGTACTGCCTCCACCGGCATTCTTCTGCATCAGGACACCACGCTTAACCAACGCACGGATGAAAGCTCTTGCATCAATACCCGAATGTTCGGCGAAACGAGCATCTTCCGTGTCAATCAACGCATGTATCAAATGTGGGGAAAGGTCATTATAGCCTACATAGACACGGTTTTCCTTACTGTACGACCAAGTTCCTAATAGCTTCCCGTCATCCGAGATAATCTGAGTTGCAAATTTCAGACTCGGATTCTCCAGTTCCTCTACCGGGGGAACATAGCCAATCCAACCCTTTGCGATAGCTGTAAAAATAAGTGCGATGGTCAGAAAACCAAGACCAATCAATGACCAAAGTATAATAATGAATTTCTTTCTCATGATTTGTAGAATGAATGTCTTTGCAAAAATAAATAAAACTTTTAGAATGTAGGCATTTTTAATATAACTTAAACTAAATATCAAGGAAAGATACACCACTTTTATTTTTTTTTGCTACCTTTGAGGCACTTAAAAGATGATAAACATATACTTTATGGAAAACAGAAGTCTAGTATCCATAGCCCAATATTCACGGGAAAAGATTCTCTATATGTTGGATATGGCCAAAGAGTTTGAAAAGAAACCCAACCGCAAGTTATTGGAAGGAAGAGTTGTCGCTACCCTCTTTTTTGAACCTTCCACTCGTACCCGACTTAGTTTTGAAACAGCAGCCAACCGCTTAGGTGCCCGTGTCATCGGATTCACCGACCCGAAAGTGACCAGTTCGTCGAAAGGTGAAACGCTGAAGGACACCATTCTTATGGTTAGCAATTACGCAGATATCATCGTGATGCGCCATTATCTGGAAGGTGCTGCCAGATATGCGAGCGAGGTTGCTCCCATTCCTATCGTCAATGCAGGTGACGGAGCCAACCAACACCCTTCTCAAACCATGCTCGACCTCTATTCCATTTATAAGACACAAGGTACGTTGGAGAACCTGAACATCTATCTGGTGGGCGACCTGAAGTACGGCCGCACCGTTCACTCCATGATCCAAGCCATGCGCTTCTTTAATCCAACTTTCCACTTCATCGCTCCTGATGAACTGCGCATGCCGGAAGAATACAAGCAATACTGCCAAGAACATCATATCAAATATATGGAGCACACCGAGTTCAACGAGGATATAATTGCTGATGCTGATATTTTGTATATGACTCGTGTTCAGCGGGAACGCTTTACCGACCTAATGGAATATGAACGCGTTAAGAACGTCTATATCCTGAAGAACGAGATGCTGAAGAATACACGTCCGAACCTGAAGATCCTTCACCCGCTGCCAAGAGTACACGAATTGGCTTATGATGTGGACGAAAACCCGAAGGCTTACTATTTCCAACAAGCCAAGAACGGTCTGTATGCTCGCGAAGCAATCCTTTGCGACGTACTTGGCATCACGTTGGATGAGGTGAAAGCAGATTCAAACAAGTAAATTTAACGATTATGAACCAGAAAAAACAAGAACTACAAGTAGCAGCACTCGAAAATGGTACTGTGATCGACCATATACCCTGTGATAAAGTGTTCACCGTCGTTTCCTTGCTGGGATTGACCGACGGCCACTCAAAGATAACCATCGGTAATAACCTGGACAGCAAGAAACTCGGAAAGAAAGGCTTGATTAAGGTAGCCGACCGCTTCTTTACCGACGAGGAAATCAGCCGGCTGTCTGTCGTTGCTCCTTCCGTAAAGCTGAATATCATCCGCAACTATGAGGTCGTGGAGAAGAAACAAGTTGAGAAACCTGAGACTCTTCGCGGTATTGTCAGATGTGCCAACCCGAAATGTATCACAAACAATGAACCAATGCCAACATTGTTTCATTGTATCGACAAGGAACACCGTGCCTATAAATGCCACTATTGTGAGAAAGAGCAGTGCTTGGATGAAATGAAACTGTTATGAAGCAAGACTGGAAACCTGGAACGATGATCTATCCGCTTCCCGCTGTCATGATTAGCTGCGGAAGCACTCCGGACGAATATAACATCCTGACAGTGGCTTGGACAGGAACAATCTGTACCAACCCACCGATGTGCTACATCTCGATCCGACCGGAAAGACACTCCTATGAGATTATCAAGAAGAACATGGAATTTGTCATCAACCTGACGACGAAAGACCTCTCCTTTGCTACCGACTGGTGTGGTGTCCGCTCTGGAAAAGATTACAACAAATTCGAAGAGATGAGCCTTACACCCGGCAATGCGAAAATTGTTAACGCTCCGATTATTGAGGAGTCGCCGCTTTCCATCGAATGCAAGGTAAAGGAAATCGTCCCACTCGGTTCACATCACATGTTTATCTCGGAAGTTGTCAACGTGAAAGCCGACGAGAAATACCTCAATAAAGAGACGGGAAAATTTGAATTAACCGATGCCAACCTGATGGCGTATGTCCATGGAGGATATTTTACCTTAGGTGAGAAAATCGGGAAATTCGGTTGGTCGGTTGAAAAAAAGAAATAAATCAAACAATGATATTTATATTTTAATTAGTTTTGTACCAAATCCAAATCTTAAAATAAAACAACATGAAAAGAGATGATTTAATTTTTAACATCATTGAACAAGAACATCAACGCCAGCTTAAAGGCATTGAACTTATCGCTTCTGAAAACTTTGTAAGTGATCAAGTCATGCAAGCCATGGGATCCTGCCTTACGAACAAATATGCAGAAGGATATCCTGGTCATCGTTACTACGGTGGCTGTGAAGTTGTTGACCAAAGCGAGACTATTGCTATTGAAAGAATCAAGAAAATCTTCGGTGCCGAATGGGCCAATGTACAGCCGCACTCAGGTGCTCAGGCTAATGCAGCCGTATTCCTCGCCGTTCTGAACCCAGGCGATAAGTTCATGGGCCTGAACCTCGACCAAGGCGGTCACCTTTCACACGGTTCGGCTGTGAACACATCTGGTCTTATCTATTCTCCGTGTGCATACAACTTGAACCCGGAGACTGGACGAGTTAATTATGATGAAATGGAAGCCATCGCCCTGAAAGAGAAGCCAAAAATGATTATTGGCGGTGGATCAGCATACTCCCGTGAATGGGATTACAAGCGCATGCGCGAGATTGCCGACAAAGTCGGTGCCCTGTTGATGGTCGATATGGCTCATCCTGCAGGCTTGATCGCTGCCGGCTTGCTGAACAACCCATTGGAATATGCACACATCGTCACTTCTACCACCCATAAGACGCTGCGTGGCCCACGCGGAGGTATTATCCTGTTAGGAAAAGACTTTGAGAACCCATGGGGAAAGCGCACGAAGAAGGGCGAGTTGAAGATGATGTCTCAACTATTGGACTCTGCCGTATTCCCGGGCATCCAAGGCGGACCGCTCGAACACGTGATTGCAGCAAAAGCTGTTGCCTTCGGCGAAATCCTCCAACCAGAGTTCAAGGAATATGCTAAGCAAGTACAAAAGAATGCCAAGGTCTTGGCAGAAGCATTGATGGAACGTGGATACAAGATCGTTTCCGACGGTACCGATAACCACTCAATGCTTGTCGACCTTCGCACGAAGTTCCCTGAACTCGATGGAAAGACAGCCGAGCGGGCTCTGGTATCTGCTGACATCACTGTCAACAAGAACATGGTGCCTTACGATACCCGTTCAGCATTCAAGACTTCCGGTATCCGCTTAGGTACACCTGCGATGACCACCCGTGGTGCAAAAGAAGACTTGATGGTTGAGATTGCAGCCTTGATCGACGAGGTGCTCTCACATGTAGATGATGAAAAGATAATCGAAAAAGTTCGTCATCACGTAAATGACCTGATGAAGAATTATCCGATTTTCGCATATTAACTTTTAAATTAAACGCATATGAAGAAGACTAAATTAATGGCTTTATTGCTGAGTGTGACATTGGTACTCAGTGGTTGTGGAAACATGAACAACACCGCTAAAGGTGGTTTGATCGGTGGTGGCGGTGGCGCTGCTTTAGGTGCTGCTATCGGTGCTATCGTTGGACACGGTAAGGGTGCTGCTATCGGTGCTGCTGTGGGTGCTGCTGTTGGTACGGGTGCCGGTGTGATCATTGGTAAGAAGATGGATAAGAAAGCTGCTGAAGCTGCTGCCATCGAAGGTGCACAGGTAGAACAAGTAATGGACGCCAACGGTTTGCAGGCTGTGAAAGTTACATTCGATTCTGGTATCTTGTTTGGCTTCAACAGTGCTGCTTTGAGTCAATCTGCTAAGAACTCACTGACAAACTTCTCAAAGATTCTGAAGGAAGATCCAACACTCGACATCGCTATCTACGGACATACCGATAAGGTTGGTTCTGTTGAGGCTAACCAAAAGGTTTCAACCAACCGTGCAAACGCTGTTGCCGACTACCTGAAAGGTCAGGGCGTAAGCGCTGGTCAGCTGAAGTATGTTGAAGGTAAGGGCTTTAGCGAATACAACGAAGAACTGTCAGCAGCTGCTAACCGTCGTGTAGAAGTATTTATGTATGCAAGTCAGGAAATGATTAAGGCTGCCGAGGCTGAGGCTAAGACACTCTAATCGTTCACTCAGAAAACGTAAAAAGGGTAACTCTTTTCGAGTTACCCTTTCTTTTTATAATAATCCTCTCCCTTTAATATCGGTAAGCAAATATTGTATCGAACTGCAAGAATCCGTGTAACGAATACCGCAGAGCCAGCGGATATCTGACAAGTGAGGTCGCTCATCCCGAGCAATGCCAGCAACCAATAGAGTAGCCCTCCTACCACACAGGCCATGGCATAGATCTCCTTTCGGAAAATCAACGGAATCTCATTGATGAACACATCGCGGATGACACCTCCGGCCGCTCCCGTTATACTTCCCATGATAATCGCCACCCAGAAAGGGAAACCCTGGGCCAGGCTATGGCTGACACCGACAACAGTAAAGAGTGACAACCCGACACTATCAAAGAAGAAAATCGTATTGTTCATCGTGATGACGTACTTGCCAAAGGCAATGACCCAAAACAAAGCAAGCGCCGTACATATCAGATAAACAGGTGATTGCATCCATGCTGGAGTCACGCCTAACAAGATATCACGAAGCGTTCCTCCACCTATCGCTGTCGCAAATCCGACTACATACGCCCCAAACCAATCAAAACGCTTTGCCGATGCCAGACGGATACCACTTGTCGCAAAAGCAAACGTACCTGCAAAATCTAATACCTGAACAAAAGAAATCATATCGTTTGAATTTTGGCTGCAAAAGTAATCATTTATTCAAATAAAAAGCTAACTTTGCTCAAAATTAAAACATTAAGAGGATGAAAGTAACGATCATTGCCGGTGCAAGACCTAACTTTATGAAAATCGCTCCACTGATGCGTGCGATTCAAAAGGCGAAGAGTGAAGGAAAAAACATCTCTGCCCGAATTGTCTATACTGGATCTGCTGACGAGAAGAGTTTGGAACCTTCTCTCTTCACAGATTTGGACATGCCTACGCCTGATGCTTTCCTGAATGTGAACGAAACAGATTTCTTCCGCCGCATGGCAGGCATCATCACGGCCTTCGCCACGGAATTGAAGTCGAACATGGCCAACGTGGTGGTCGTAGTCGACGACTTCACTCCGACCATGGCTTGCTCCATTGTGGCCAAAAAGATGGGGGTAAAAGTTGCTCACCTCGTAGCGGGAACCCGCTCGTTCGATGTGGACTGCAAGGAAATCAACCGTATCATCACCGACAGCATGTCGGATATCCTGTTCACAGCCGGGATGGTAGCCAACCGCAACCTATCACAGTCGGGAACCGAACAGAACCATGTGTACATGGTTGGAAACATCCTGATTGACTCATTAAGATACAATCGTCCACGTATGCAACGACCTGTCTCCTTCTCCATCCTCGGTGTTCAAGACAAGGAATACCTGCTGTTCACATTGAACCGTCGGGATATCGTGAACAATGACGATAAACTCCGAGAGGTTATGCAGTCAGTCTTGGCCAATACGAACCTTCCGATTGTGGCTCCGCTGCACACATACATCAAGGATCGCCTGGAAGAACTGAACATTCATGACGACCGTCTGCATCTTCTTCCTCCACAATCCTACCTCACCTTTGGCTATATGGTCAATCATGCCAAGGCCATCGTCACCGATTCCGGCAATATTGCTGAAGAAGCGACCTTCCTGGGCATACCATGTATCACACTGAACACGTATGCCGAGCATCCTGAGACGGTGCAAAAAGGAACGAACTGCTTGGTCGGTGAAGATCCGGCCCTCATTGCCGAAGCACTGAAAACACTGAGCAGGGGCGAATGGAAAGAAGGAAAGATTCCTGAACGCTGGGACGGCCATACTGCCGAACGAATCGTACAGGCTCTCCTTACTGAGCTTGAAGCATAAACGCCAAGTTCTTTTACGTCGATGCAGACATTTTAGCTAATTTGCTATTCAGCTTATACTTTTCACCTTGGTGAGAAACCTTTGTCACCTTGGTGATAAGCTTTTGTCACAGAGGTGAAAAGCTTTTATCACATATATGATAAACTTAAAGATCCTGACTAATGGAACAACATTAAAAAGAAATTCCTACAATCTCGGATGATTGTAGGAATTTCTTTTATCAGAAGGAGTACGTTTACCACGTATAGTTCAAACCGAAGCTGAAGAGTTCCTGCAACTGCAGATAGCTATGCTCTCCTTCAGCCAGTTTTACGCCATCATCGAATCGCGGATTGACAAACAACTTCGTTGAGAGGTATTTCGTAACAGCAAAGTTGAAGGTGTTTTCCCAGTTCGCAATAACCTGCTTATACGTTGTAAAATACTCGATACGTGAGTCCCAAGTGATCGTCGGCGTGATTTTCCAGTTCAAGACACCGGTTACCTTCGAACCGAAGAGGCTTGCCGAGTGATGACCGGCCTTGACATTGAACGCACCCGGATTGATAATCTTGTCGTTGCTTATATAAATAAAGGTGTAAGCCAACGGAGAAGTCAAGACAGATAACGTGTAATTCTTGCCCGAACGCTTGTAGTCCATACCAAGGTTCAAATCGAACTGGAACGGAGAAAGGAAATTCGAGATCATGTCGTTGGTATTCGTCTTATAATTAGCGAAGAACTGGGTTTTGAATTCAGCGCCGATGGTGTAGTACCAGTACTTACGGGCCTTCACACCTAACTTACTCGACAAACGGATCAAGTCGGTGTTCGTCTTATAGTCGTGAACGGTATCTGACGGTGCAGTGATAAAACCTAGTTTTGCCTCAAACTTGTTATCCCATTGCACACGTTGCTGGTCATCATAGTTGGCTTCGAGGGTAAGTCCTGACAACAGAGATACTGTACTTTCACCACCTTTGTACCAGTTATCCGAAATGTAGTTCTGTGAAAACTGAGCAAAGCCATTGCCTTTGTATTTCCAGAAGTTCGGTTTCACGACAAGGAGTTCGTCAGCATCCACGTTCTTAACGGTTTCTGCCGGGCCGACATAATCTGTAACTTGTTCTTTCCTAGGTGCTTTAACCTCATTATCTTCATTCATTGGTTTAACATCAGCAAGATAGAGTTCGTTACCTCTCACATCGTTCATATGTTCCATGTAATAGTTCAGAAGAATGGAGTTTGCCCACCTATCAGCTTGTTTTTTCGTTTCGATATTGGAGAGAAGAGGCAGGGATGCGATATCCTTTGCTGTACCATAAAGGCTGTCGGCCACTGCGTTTGTCGTATAGATATTGCCTGGCTGCCAATCAATGTTGAGCGCCTGACCAACGGCACCAGAGTAATAGGTAGGCGGAACAAACAGCTTGTAATAGTCCGGATTAGATTTAATTCGCGGAGCAGGTACACTGGCATCATTCCACAAACGATAATAAGCACGATAAGATGCAGATAAGTTATTTAATTGTTCAGAATATGACTTCAAGGCATTGCCCGGCAACTGAGAAGTCGAATTGTTTTGTGCATGGGCTTGTCCGAACGACAGGATAGCTGCTGCGAATAATATTAGACTCTTTCTCATAAGCACGTTTTCTATTTATTTACTCATACAAAAATAACTCATTTTTTCCATTTATATCTTATAACTTTGCTTTTTTCTCGTTTTACCGAGATTTTTTAGGATTTGCATCCTTATAACTAAAAAGATTTTGTAATTTTGCGGTTTATGAGAAATAGACGTTTTGTCTATATTATTTTAAACGCTAAACAGTATCATTATTAAGAAATGGACAAAAATACATTGATCGGTTTTATCCTGATTGGAGCAGTCCTGGTCGGTTTTTCTATCTACAACCGGCCGAGTAAGGAAGAAATAGAGAAAGCACAAAGGTACCAAGATTCAATTCAAGCCGTCGCACAACAGCAAAAGGAAGATTTGCTGCAAGCAGAGGCCAAGAAAGACTCTCTGGTATTAACGGCTCAGCAATCTGACTCCACATCGGTCTTCTACAACGCTTCCCAAGGAACGGAGGAATTCTACACGCTTGAGAACAGCGTGTTACGTGTTAAGTTATCAAACAAAGGCGGTCAAATCTGTGAAGCTGTACTGAAAGAGTACAATGACCAGCAAGGGCAACCTCTCGAGCTGTTCGACCAAGACGACATGAGCGTGACCTTCGCCCTGGACGGAAAGAACGAGAACATCCATACGGAAAACCTGTTCTTCACTCCGCTCAATCAGACCGACTCCACCCTTACCATGCGCTTACAGACTGGAGGAAACGGATACATCGACTTCAACTACCATTTGTTGAAAGATGCATACGTGGTGAACCTGACCATCCAAGCAAATGGCATGGCCAACTTCTTCCCTTCTTCACAAAAGTCGATCAACATGGACTGGCGGCAACGTTTCCGTCATCTTGAGAAAGGTTACAGCTTTGAACAACGATATACCGCTCTGACATACAAACGTACGCAGGACAATGATTCGAAGAACCTGAGTGAGACGCGCGACGCCAATAAGGAGGTGAGCGATGCATTGGATTGGATTGCATTCAAAGGACAGTTCTTCTCAACGGTTTGGATTGCGAACCAGGAGTTCAACAACACATCGCTCGTCTCAAAGATGGAGGAAAAAGAAAGTAACTATATGAAGAGTTACACGGCCAACATGACGGCTTTCTTCGATCCGACGGGAGCACAGCCTACCGAGATGCAGATCTTCATGGGTCCGAACCACTTCAAGACCTTGAAGGCGACAAACGAGCTGGCTACATCCGGCAAGAAATTGCAACTGCACAAGATGGTTTATCTGGGATGGCCTATCGTCCGCTTGATCAACCGCTGGTTTACCATTCCTTTGTTCGACTGGTTGTCGGGCTGGGGCTTGAGCATGGGCTTGGTTCTATTGCTGATGACCCTGATCGTCAAGGTTTTGGTTTATCCGGCTACCTACAAATCATTCATCTCTTCTGCTAAGATGCGAGTGTTGAAACCTTATATCGACCAGATCAACGCAAAGTATCCGAAACAGGAAGATGCCCTGAAGAAACAGCAAGAGACCATGGGACTTTACAGCCAATATGGTGTAAGCCCGATGGGCGGATGCTTGCCAGCCATCATCCAGATGCCGGTTTACATGGCATTGTTCTTCTTCGTGCCGAACGCTATCGAGTTACGTCAACAGAGTTTCTTGTGGGCAAACGACCTCTCGGCATACGATGATGTGCTGAGCTGGAGCACAAACCTTCCTCTGATCGGCAACCACTTGAGCATTTTCTGTATTCTCTTCTCTGTAAGTAGTTTGCTGAGTACGGTTATCACCACGAAGATGCAGGACCCGATGAACCAGCAACAACAGATGCCGGCTATGAAATGGATGATGTATCTGATGCCGATCATGTTCTTCTTCATCTTCAATGATTACTCTTCAGGCTTGAACTATTACTACTTTATCTCAAGCTTGATCACCATCATCATCATGTGGGTATTGAGAAAGACGACCGACGAGAAAGCCCTTCTTGCCAAGTTGGAAGCCAATAAGGTGAAGATTCAGCAAGAACGTTCAGCCAAAGGTTCACGCGGTGGCCTGATGGCTAAGCTGGAAGCGCTCCAGAAAGAACAAGAACGTATCGAACAAGAACGCCAAAAGAAATTGAAGAAATAATATACAAACAAACCATACATTATGAATAAAACAGGTCTAGCTCTGATGGCAGCAACTCTTTTGATGGCTTCTTGCAAGCAAGAGACAAAACAAGAAGCACCAGCCTCCTTTATCGGAAAACAAGAGATTACGGTAAAAGATGGTAGAATGACTCCCGAAGCATTGTGGGCAATGGGAAGAATCGGTAGCCTGAGTGTATCTCCTGATGCACAGAAAGTGGCATATACAGTAGCTTATTACAGCGTTCCTGAGAATAAAAGTCATCGCGTCATCTACCTGATGAATGCGGACGGATCAGACAACAAGATGTTGACGACCTCTTCATACAGCGAAGGCGATCCTCAATGGATCAACGGTGGAAAAGAAATTGCGTTCCTGAGCAGTGAAGGTGGAAGCAACCAACTCTGGATCATGAATGCCGACGGTACGAACCGACGCCAAGTATCATCGTACGAAGGAGACATCGAAGGATTTGCATTCTCACCCGACGAGACGAAAGTGCTCTTCATCGCTCAGATAAGCAACGGAAAAAGCACCGTCGAGAAGTATCCAGACCTTCCAAAAGCATCAGGTATGGTGATTACCGACCTGATGTTCAAACATTGGGACGAATATGTGATGACAATCCCCCATCCTTTCCTCGCCGACTTTGACGGAAAGCACATGGGAAAGGAAATCGACATCATGGCCGGCGAACCTTACGAGAGTCCGATGAAGCCATTCGGTGGTATTGAACAGCTTGCTTGGAGTCCTGACTCAAAGACAATCGCCTACACTTCTCGTAAGAAGGTGGGTAAGGAATATGCGATGTCGACCGACTCAGACATATACCTATATAATATAGAGAGCAAGGAAACGACAAACCTCTGCAAACAAGCGAACGATCCTGACCAGAACATGGGTTATGATACCAATCCAAAGTTCAGTGCCGACGGAAAATATATTGCTTGGCAAAGCATGGAACGTGACGGCTATGAAAGTGATCGCAACCGCTTATGCGTGTACGACTTGAACAGCAAGCAGAAGACATACGTCACCGAAGCATTCGAAAGCAATGTCGACGACTATTGCTGGGGCAATGACTCAAAGAGTTTCTATTTCGTAGGTGTATGGCACGGTACGACGATGCTATATCAGACGAATCTGCAAGGTGAAGTGAAGAAGTTGACCGACGGCGTTTACGATTACGGATCAGTAGCCATGCTAGGAGACAAGTTGATTACGAAGCGTCATTCGATGAGTGCGGCCGACGAGATCTATACCCTGTCCTTGTCGGATGGTAAGATTGACCAACTCACACATGAGAACGATCATATCTTCAGTCAGTTGGCTTTAGGCAAGGTAGAAGAACGCTGGGTAAAGACAACCGACGGTAAGGACATGCTCGTTTGGGTGATCTTCCCTTCAAACTTCGACCCGAACAAGAAATATCCGGCTCTCCTCTTCTGCGAAGGCGGTCCACAGAGCCCAGTCAGTCAGTTCTGGAGCTACCGCTGGAACTTCCAGATCATGGCAGCAAACGACTATATCATCGTTGCTCCTAACCGTCGTGGCCTTCCTGGCTTTGGCATGGAATGGTTGGAACAAATCAGCGGCGACTATGCAGGACAATGCATGAAAGATTATCTCTCGGCAATTGATGATGTCAAGAAAGAACCGTACGTTGATGAAGAGCGTCTGGGATGCGTCGGTGCAAGCTTCGGCGGTTACTCGGTTTATTGGTTAGCCGGTAATCACGACAAACGCTTCAAGGCGTTTATCTCACACGATGGCATCTTCAACGTAGAGCAACAATACCTCGAGACAGAGGAACTGTGGTTTACAAAGTGGGATCTCGGTGGCCCATACTGGGATAAGAACCCAATCGCACAGAAATCAGTTGCTACATCTCCTCATAAGTATATCGAGAAGTGGGACACTCCTATCCTCTGCATCCATGGGGAAAAGGACTATCGCATCCTCTCTTCACAAGGTCAGTCGGCTTTTGCAGCAGCTATCCTCCGGGGTATTCCGGCCGAACTCTTGCTCTACCCGGATGAGAACCACTGGGTATTGAAACCACAGAACGGTATCTTGTGGCAGCGCACATTCTTTGAATGGCTCGACAAGTGGCTGAAGAAATAATCGGCCAACCCGTCACACACCTTAATAAGAACCTAAAACAGAGTGATATGAACGAAATTGAAAATACAGAAGCTTTAGAGAAGAAAAGTCTGAACTTTATAGAACAGGCAGTAGAAAAAGATTTGCAAGAAGGTAAGAACGGCGGCAGAGTGCAGACACGCTTCCCGCCTGAGCCAAACGGCTATCTTCACATCGGTCACGCCAAAGCCATTTGCCTTGACTTCGGTATCGCAGAACAATACGGAGGCGTATGTAACCTTCGTTTTGACGATACGAATCCTACCAAGGAGGACATGGAATATGTGGATGCCATCAAGGAAGATATTCAATGGTTGGGCTTCCATTGGGAGCACGAATACTATGCTTCTGACTATTTTCAACAACT
>AUXO010645717.1_pt1 | contig 12835 bp, 3 predicted proteins | sample 768731 | NCBI WGS metagenome assembly AUXO01 (sample SAMN02715735, study PRJNA202380) | gut metagenome | biome: sheep rumen | host: Ovis aries | place: New Zealand: Palmerston North
TCATCATAAAGTACATTGTGAGCATTATGTCCAGTAGCGGTATGTTTAGCATTTCCACCATTTACACTAGATACTTGATTAGCAAATGCTGGCATTGAACTAGTTCCTTCTCCACTTCCTACAAAACTCCAGTATGCAGTACTTGAAAATGCACTAGGACTACCTGTTGGATTGCAACCAACTGGTACAGCTGCTGAAAATTTACCTTTAAAATCATTTGCCATAGCAAACACTCCATAACATCCATTAGAAAATCCCATGACTGATGTTTTTTTAGTTTTGAAGTTTTTAGATACATCATCTATTAATTCATTAAATGGTCTAGAATATTTTTGAGCTGTACTTCCACTTGGAACTTGAGGATGAATAATAACTGCATCCCATTTTTTATATCCTTTAATAATTTCTCTTATTGGTCCTCCCCATACAGCTTTATCACCAGAATCATTATAATCATCGCCTCTACATCCAAGGTCATGTAAATATACTACAAGTGGAGCATTTGACTTTATTTTATCAGGAAAATAAATCCAGAATGAAAATGAACCAGCTGATGAATCATATGACGCTACATAAATATTATTTTTAATCTTTTTATATTTTGATGTAATTTTCTTAAGTGCTTTTTCTCCTCCTGCAAATCCTTTATTATCAAGTCTTTCTCTAAGTTTTTTAAGCTGTGCTAAAAGAGTTGTTTTAAGATCACCATCTTCAAGTTTATTAACCTCTTCTAAAAGCATCTTATAATCAGCTTCCCCTCCAGCTTTAACAGCAGCATAAACTTTATCTTTTAAATCAATTAACTCTTTTAATTCATATAATCTATTTTTAGCACTTTCTTTTCCTTCACCATCATCTAACTTTTCAACTTCACTCATAGCAAGCATATAATCAGCTTTTGTTAAACTATTTTTAGCAGCATCAATTAAAGCTATTACTTCTTTACTTCTAGCTTCCTGTATTCCTTCTTTAGTAGCTCTATTAATACAAGATTCATATTCAAAATCATTTTCTGCTATATTAGCAATTGTCACTACTATGGTTGGAACCATAAATATTAATAATGCTGAAATACCTTTTATTAGAAATGCTTTTAGTCCATCACTTTTTCCATCTTTAACATCTTTTACAAAATTAAGCATAGTACTTACAATCAAAATAATTGGTACAGCTATTGTAATTATTCTAATTAATATTTTTATTATTCTAATTACTTCTAATGCAGATGAACTATCACAAATTGATAATATCATACAAATCACCAAGGTAATTATAACATAAAATTTAAATTAATTATATAAGAAGAAAAAAACTATACAAAAAAAGGCTTTTATTTAGCCTTCTAAAAATATGTAGCATAACTTTTTTCTACAACTCTTCTTAAGTCAGATTCTTTAAATGGTTTTAATAGAATTCCAACAATTGGATAAGAGTTAACTTTATCAAGTGATGCTGTATCTTCAACACCACTTTCAACTACTATTGGAAGATCTTTATAATAGTCATGTTCTTTACAATACTGTAAAACTTGATAACCATCAACATTTGGCATGTTTAAGTCAAGTAAACAAAGTTTTATATCACTTCTAAATTCTGGATCATCTAATAGTTTAATAGCCTGCTCACCATCACTAGCAGATAATACTTCATAATCTTCTTGTAAAAATCTATTAACAAATTTAATAATTAATGCTGAATCATCAACTATTAATATTTTGTCTTTCATAAGTTTTGGTTTTATTATAGGCCTAATACCATTACTAACATTAATTTTAATAGTAGTTGATGCTGTTTGAGGTACAACTTGAATTTGTTTTTGCTCATTTACATTAGTAGTAAACTCTTTAGCTACTGTTGAACTATCAAATAATTTAGCAGTAGGTGCTGAAGCAACTGCAAGACTTGGATCTACTTCTTGAGGCTTTGCAATACCAAAATATAATTTAGCTATATTTACAGATAATCTTGCTTGATCTATTAATGCACTATGATTAGCTTTAACAAATTCAAAATTATTTTTTTCACAAGCACTTTCTAAATCAAATGCTATCTTAGATAAATCATAAAATCCCAGATATCTAGCATCACTTTTAAGGGCATGTACATCAATAAAATATAAATCCATTCTATTTGAATTTATAAACTCAGTCATTTTTGCTATTTTAGCATCAATTCCATTTAAAAAATCTTTAAGTGATTCATTATACATTTCAATATTTCCAAATATTTCAATGCACTTATTTACATCAATCTTATTTCTTTTTAATACCTCTATATCATACATAGTTTTTCACCCTCTACTTTAATATATATTTATTATAACATATATATTGTAAAATAATAAACATATTTTTTTATTTCACAAGTATTTTAAAAAAAATTAGTTCAACTTATGAACTAATTTTTAATTCTATTAATCAACAATTGCTTTAACTTGTTCAGTAATATCTATTTCCATATTATCTTTATCAAAAGCAATAATATTACCTTCTTCATTAACATCTAATCTAATTATTTCTCTAACTTCATCTATATCAATAAATTTATATTTTTGATATTCAGAATCAACTAAATTATTTACATAGAATACTGAACCATCTAATGCTGTTACAAATAATAATTGTAAATCACATTTTCCATAAGTAACCGTTGAAATTGTAAATATTTCTTCACCTATTTTCTCATTATTATAATCTTCTAAAATATTATCTTTATTAATTTGGAAAGTTGGAGAGTAGTATTTTTTATTACATTTATTCTTTGCAAAATCAGAAATATTCATGTAATCACTTCTCTCAATACCACTTCTCCATCCTTTATATTCACGCTCTTCTTCATTTGAAGAATTATTTTTAATAATAAATATTGCTCCAATTATAATAACTAATATAGGAATTATTATTAATAAATATTTATATATTTTTTTCATGCATTACTCCTAAACTTTATTTTCTTTAAAACTAAGTTTCCAAGTATACCAAGTAATATAGTAATTATTGCTCCAATAAATACTATTATAAATACTTCATATAAACTATCCATTTTAAATTTAGAACTATTACTTAAATTATAATACTTAGTTAATTCTTTTGAACTCTTAATTTTAGTTTGTACACTATCAGTATTTAATTGTTTAATTAAATTACTATTTGAATACTCTGTTTTTTCTTCTTCACGTTCTTTAATTTCAATAACATCATATTCTTTTGTTTTAGTATTATATTTTAATGTATATTTTGAAGTATTATCTTTAGTCTTAGTTGGAACTTTACCTTTATCAATATTACCTTTTTGATCAAGTACATCATCAATTGATGTTTTATTTAACTTTTCAATAAGTTCAGTAGCTTCTTTATATTCTGAACTTACTGGTTCATCTAGTTTAGGTGCACTCATCATTTCTTTAAATGAACTTAAAGCATATTTTAATAAACTTGGTTTATTATCTTGATTACTATCAACTAAAGATCCAGTCTTATAATTAAATACTAAATAATTATCATCTTCATATAGAACAAATATTATATCAGTATTAGTATCTATATTAGTACTTATATCTTTAATACCAGTATTTACAAATTCTTTAGGGAAATTAATATTTTCTTTTAAACTATATATTGAACCATCATTTCCTAAATATAATAAGAATTCATTATCGTTATATTTATCAATAATAATCTTATCTTTCTTATTATCTATATTTGTATCAATAATATTAAGTTCATCATCTTTAACAAATAATTGATCAGATGATAACTCACCATCTACAAGTGAATAACTATAATATGTTTCAATTTCTTCATCTAAATAGTCAAACTTATGTAATGGAACTAATTCAGTTTTAGAATAATTATCTATTTCATTTTCAATATTTGTTTTACTTTCAATGTCATAGATATTACCATCAGATAATAATACTTTATCATTTAAAATATTTACAGCATTATCAAGTTTAACACTACTATCATTTGTTACTAAAGAGTTATCTTTAATATAATAATAATTATTATTTATTACACTCATTTTATTTTTAATTTCATCAGGTGTATAGGCATACTCTCTAGTATGAACGCCATCTGTGATTACAAAGTTAAAATCACTATTGAAATCATATTTAAATGAATAAGTCTTATCTTCAATTGGATATTCTTCATCATTAATTATTAATAATGATTCAGAATCTGTATCACTAAATTCAATATTTACTGTATCTATTCCTGAAACATAAATAGTTGCTTCTGGAACTTCGTGATAAGGACTAGCTTTAAGTCTTGATGATAATCTAATTGCTCCTAAGCTAGGATCTTTTGGTAATGGCATAGAACTAAAGTCAATTAATGTTCTATTACTATCAACTTTTGAAGTATCTTCCTCTCCTATATTACCATCTTTTACATATGTTATATCTGGTTGAGCTGGTAATTGGGCAAGAATACTTGGGATTGTTGAAGAGTTAATATTACCATGACTAGGTCTTGCAAAATTATATAAAATTCTTACCTTATTTTTCATATCCCCATAAAATGCAGTATCAGGGAATTTTTCAGTATAATTAATTCCGGATATTCTTATTTTACTTCTATATAATGCATCTGTTTTTAAATCATTGTAAGTAGCTTTACCACTACCTTTTCCACTACCAAACATAGTTCCATTTGTAGAAAGTGGACTACTCTTAAATAGTGTTAATGTATTATTTACATTAGTACTTGAGTTTTCATACACATATATTCTACTTATAGTTGACGCATATGTGTCATCCATACCATTGAAGAAACCACATTTTTCTTCATCACAAGTAACATTTGCAGCATCTAAAATATTATAATATTGATCATTATATAGTTTAACTGTTGTTTGACCAATTACTCCACCACCATAGTTTCTAGCAGATATATTTGCATTAGCTACGATTGCATCATAAATTCTACTATTCCAGTGAATTGCAGTAGCTCCATTTTTTAATGTATATACTGTATTAATGTTATTGTTATATCCAGCTATTCCACCAGCAGAACTATTTGTTGCTTTTACTTTTGAATTTGAAACTACATATCTAACAGTATTAGCACTTTGTGGTCCCATACCTCCAACTATACCACCAACATAATTTGTTCCTTTTATATCATTATCTCTTGAGTATAAGTATTCATTAGTATATCCACCAGTGTATCCTCTAATTCCACCAACATAATTTGTTCCTTCAATAACACTCTTAACAGTTCCAGCTCTATATAGATATCTTCCGCCACCTCCGGCAACACCTCCAGCTTCTTCACCACCAATTACGTGGCTATTATAAACTAGAACATCTGTTAAATCTTCAGTAACACCAACAGAACCTCCTACATATTTAGATCCTCTTACTTCTGTTCCAAATGTGTAATTATATTGAACTGTTCTATTAGAATGCTGTCCAGAAATTCCACCAATACGTTCATTACCTCTTACTTTAGAATTGTTAATAGCAACCTTAAATCCATTAGCATAACCAAAAAGTCCTCCAATATATTTACCATATTTAGTAGTTGTGGATTTTTGATTAATTTTAATATTATCTCCTATTATATATGAAGTAAATGTTCCATATGTTCTCCAGTTTTCATATCCAATAGCAGCACCTATATAATCACCTTGAATTGAATCAATTTGAACATTTTTAATATTTAATCCAGTTATTGGTTGTGATATAGACTGAGCAACAAATCCAAGACGACTCTTACCTTCTAATTCAAAATCATCTATTTCTATATCTCTTATAGTTGGAGATTGATTAATTGATATTATTCCATTATAACTCATATTTTTAGCTAGGATTTTTATAGTATGGAACTTAATATCACTCATTGTACCATTTAGATATTTTATAAATCCTGTATAATTACCTGATGCTGAATTATTAATTTTTATATTATCAAATGTTAAATTTGATATATCTGTAACTATTGTATCTATAAATGTTAAACCAACTTTATTAAAGTTCATAGTTGAATTTTTAATAGTAGGTTTATTTCCTACACCAACTAATTTATTAAATGATTTTCCTGACACTTCATCAGTTGAAAGAGAACTAAGATCAACATCTGTATCAATAAAGAAATTTTCATATTTATTTTTTTCAATGTTTTTCCAGAACTCTGAATCAGTTATATGACCAAAGAATGGAACATCTAAAACCATATTAACTTGTTCTGGTTCATCAGCTTCTTCATATTTAATTTCAGATATTACATAACTATCATAATAGTTAATAGGACTAACTTTATATATAACTGTAGTAACATCTTCAGTTTCTGAAAGCTTTGGTGGAGATACCACTGAATCTATTTTTAATCCATTAATCTTAAGAGAATTAATAGAATATCTATGTGGATTTTCAATATGTATTTCTACAGTATATTGTTTAGCATAGTATTTATCATCTTTATTGCTTCCATCATGACCTGCTGTATATACTGTTTTAGATTCATCTATTTTTGTATTTTCCTTATCAAGTCTAAATATATCTTCATAGAATATTTTTAAATCTTTTAAATCAGATGCACTAGAACCTTCTCCTTCATAGTATCCTTGACCTTTTACATGATTTCCATCATCTTTTATAAGAGAAGGAATAAGTTGTTTTCTTTCCTCTGTAAGTATAGAATCTAAATCCCATCTTGCTCCAAATCCTAATTTACCTGAGTAAACAACAGGATTCCAAAGTTCTTCTTGAGTAAGTAATATTTCACCGTGTGTATCATTTGTTTTTACATTATTAAGTGATTGTTTATCCCAAGCATAGTTTTTACTTTTATTAATTGAAGTACCACTTGTTCTATCAAAGAACAAGAAATCACTTTTTACTGTTGAAAGATTACTTAAAACAAGTGATTTAGAAACATTGTTTGTTCCACCAGAAAGTCCATTAATTCCACCAACATAATCCTGGTCTGCTTCAATATGAACATTTCCAATTACATTAGTAACCATAGCTGTTGTACCAGTTGCTCTTCCAACTATACCACCTAAATATTGTACATTATCAATAATTTTTCCTGTTGCATATACATTAGATATTTTACCTGATGCAAATACACCCATAATTCCACCAATACCTGTACTATCAGAAGGAAGAGAATGCGTTTGAACATCTATTTTTCTAACTAGACAATCATCTACAACAACATTATATCCATATCCAACTATACCACCAATAATTGGCATTGCATTTGTTAAATAATCTGGAATAATTTTTAAACCTTTAACTGATGAATCACTTATCATACCACTAGAAACATATCCAGCAAGTCCACCTATATAAGCAACTCCATTAGTGTTATATCCAGTAAGCTCTGTATCAGAAGAATAAACATTTGTAATATCTCCATTTGATTGAAGAGTACATACTAAGCCAACTCTTGCACTATTTTTAGCAGTATTTTTGAAATTAACAAAGTTAATATTTTCAAGAGTACCTCTTAAATCATTTATAAAGCAACTTGGTGCTTGTAAATTTGAAATAGTATGTTCTGAACCATTTAATTTACCAGTAAATGTACCTAAACTTTTACAAGTTTCAGTAGCACAATCAATATCTTTAGTTAATATATAATTCGTACTAAGATTACTAATTGAACTTAAGCTATCAATTTTCATATATAGTGTTATTGGAATTAAATCACCTAATTCTATTACTGTTGAATTTGTATTAACACTCTTTAATGTATAATATGATTTATACAAAGAAGGATTTTTAAGTCTTAAATTAACAGTTGTAATATAATCACTATTAGTTGAAGGTTTATTCACAAGTTCAGCATTAGCTATATCATCAATACTAACTCCTTTAATTGCTAAATTATGAGGATTATAGAATGATAAAGTAACCTCAGCAGCATACTGACTATCATCAGCTAGTGAATAAAATTCTATATAATGTTCATTAGTTGCCTTTTCACCACTTTGAGGAAGTTCAAGCTTTGATATCATCATATCATATGGCGCTGTTAAATATTCACCATTTGTATATTTTACTAATTTAGTTCCACCAATTACACTTTGATTTGGTTCAACAAGAACACTATCAAATATATAGGTTGTATTTAAGAATAATTTCTTTGTCTTTCCAGTTACGTATCTAACACTATCTACTGCTAAGAATTTTAAATCATCACCAGTAATTTCAGGAATACTTATATAATCTTGAGCAGGCATAAAGCTTGGCAAATCTAAAAGTGGGAATATATTTAATCTCCAAGATTTATCTGTTAAGAATTTTCTATCTCTATTTATAGTATTGTTTTGGAAATTAACATTTTTAAGAGCTGTTAATTGTTGTGTTTTTGAGTAAGTTTCTTTATAAGGAACCTCACTTATATAAAATAAGTTACTATAGTTAATATTTGAAGCCCCTCCAAACATGATATCTCTGTTTGTATCTCTTGTTTCTGTTGCAGGATCTGAGTCATCATATACATATATATTTCTTACTGTTGAACCATTAATAGTACCAGCAATACTTCCTACATATTTATCTTTAGCTTGTGGTTCTTCACCAATGTTAACTTTTAATGTAGAATAAATATTTTCAATTATACCACCAGATGTTGAATCCATAGTTAATATACCTGAATATTTTTGAGTATTATCAGCAAGTGTAATATTATCATCAACATCAAGTCCATATACTCCAGGATCAGCATATAAATATCCATTTCTAATAGCTCCATAGTTAGCTCTAAATCCAAGATTCATCCATTTTCTTCCATAAACTTCTGCTTTAGAATGGAAAATAAAATTCTCAAGAGTACCAAAATTTTGCCATCCAAGAAGACTAAAATAATAGTTTGATACTTTTTTAGATTCTTCTACTGTAAACATCATATTTTGTATAGTTCCATAATTAATATATGTAAGCCCATAATGATATCCTTTAGCAGAAGTATTATTTAAATAATAACGAACATCGGCATTTTTAATAACACCTCCACCACCAATAGTATGGAATAAATAACTTCTTTTAGCTGAATTATATATTATTTTATGTCCTTGCATATCAAGAACACCATTAAATATTGCAGAATATACAGAACCATTATTCATAAAGTCTAAATCGGCAAGAGCAATATAATAACCTTTACTATGCATATTGAAGAAATCAGTAATATTTCTAATTACTCTTATTTCTTGATCTGTCTCAAAATCAACTTTATATAAATCATAGTATCTCTCAAGAGTTGAATCATATGCACTAAAAGTTACAGCATAATCTTCATCTTTAACAACATTATCAAAAATAACATTTTTAGTTATACCATCTGAATCATCAATACTATCTCCTTCAGCTGGATTAATTAAATCATATCTTTCTCTTTCATTTTTCTTAATTAAAGTAACACGATAATCATAATCACCTTTATTTACATCAGAATCTGTATTAGATTCTTCTGCTGAAGTTTTTATAATTGCATTTGAATTAAATGTTCCAACATATCCCTTGCTAGAATCATAATTCTTATATGAAGTAGCTTCTCCACCAACTTCTATTTGAAAATCTTTTAATATTATAGAGTTAGAAAAGAATTTATTATCTTCTTCATAAATATAAAAACTTATATATCCAGTACTATTTAATACAAATGATATTGCATTTTGATCTGTAAAATCAGTATATTCGTCTTCACTTAATGTAAAATCTTTAATACATTGTCCAGTACTTGAACTAACATTATTCATTAAACAAATTCTTTGTGTTCTATCAGTTCCTTTTTTAGCTTTAAATGAAAGAGTAACATACTGTCCTATAACTTCAGGAAGATAATAACTATAAACTCTATATCCATTATAAGCTTCAAGTGTAAGAGAATTTTCATCAGAACTTACGAACATTCTTTCAGTTGCATTAGCACCACTATAAAGAGTACTTTTCCATCTTGTAAGATCATGAAGATCAAAAAGATTTGTTTCTGCTTCACTATTATAATTAATAGTTTTAATCATTTGTTCAATATTAATATTTGATTCAACACCTGATAATGTATATTTAATATTATCATCTAATAATTTATTAGGAGTAGATTTTACATTATCATTATAGTTTGTTGCGATAAATTGAAAATCATAAGTTTGATTCTTATCTAAATTATCAAATGTAATTCTATTTGTTGTCATGTCTTCTGTAATATCAGTATGACTAATTGTAACTAATTTTGAATCAATTTTTTCTTTTGCTTTATTATAAACAATTAATGTTACATTTTCAGCTGTTTGTTCATTATTATCTAAAATAGCTCCATCAGGATCAACAATATAAGCATCAAAATCAATATATCCACTTGCTACATAAACATTTTGAAGAGAAACATATGCATCAGCTTTTAATGTTTGAAATGTAAATCCTTTACTATTTACAGTTGTTTTAATAGGTATTTTTTTATTACCAGAAGAAATAGAAGCTGATACAGTAACTTCATATACAGTATTTGATTTAAGCTTTTTAACATCTTGAGCATATCCAAAATCAAATACTCTTCCAGTAATAAAATCATTTTTATCTCTCTTTAAAACAGTTTGAGATTGTTCAATTTCTCCTGTATTTGTATTTACTATATTAATAGTAATATCATCAATTAAATCAATTAATGGATCTTCATCATCATAATTGGCAAATGATACATTAATTGAAGAAGCATATGATGTAACATTATCTTCTCTTTTAGTATTAAGTCTTGCTGAAAAAGGTAAATTACCAAGTTTTTCTATATCATAAGATATGAAATCTAAATTACCAATCTCAATATCTCTATATGTTAAATTTTCATTAGTAACATAATCACAAAATACTTTAACATTATACTTTTTAGCAGTATCAAGACCATCTAAAATATAATTAGGATTAGATTCTGTTACTGTTCCAGATGCAAATTCTTGATTATTTTCATCAGTCACAACATATCTATAACCTAAAACATCAACATTATCTGTATTATATACATTAATCTTCATTTCAGCTCTAGTAAAATTTCTAGATGTATTTACAACAATTTTAGATGAAGGAGCTTTTTGTTTAGTTTTAAATGAGAATGTATTATTTTTAACCCCTAAAATATTTCCAGCAGTATCAGTAACTACTATTTCGGCTTCATAATCTTTATTAGATTTTAATACTTTAGCACTTGTATAATCAAAATCATTTTTATTAATTATATACCTTATTTCAGTACTAGTAAGAGCAAAATTAGCATCTCCTGTTTTAATTGTTACACCTTTAATACCATTTAATACTTCATCTTCAATGTCATTATTAACTAAGATACTACTTATATTAAATGAATTAATATCTGTTGTAACTTTACCAAGTTTAAAATCAATTTTATTTAATTTATCAATTCCTTCTGTAGTGAAAGAATCACTATAATCTTTATCATTAAATTTTATTTTCTTTTGTCTTTTAACACCTTTTTCATCATAGTATTCATAGTAAGCAGTTACTTCATAATGAGTACTAGGAAGAAGTCCTATTATTTTAAATGTTCCTTTAGAACCAACTGCTTTTCTTAATGAAACTTGTCCATTAATAGTAAACTCAAATGTAGGTGACTTAGAAATTGTTTGAGCAGGGTCACTAATATTTAACACACCTCTATATGTGTATGTTTTAGCATATGTTCCAGTTATAGATACTTCTGGAGCTACCCATACTTTTTCATGTGGTTTTTTCTCCCCTTCTTTTTTTATATATTCTGGCTTAGACTGTGCATATTCTTGAGTAGTTCCATCTCCTTCTTCACCATTGTTTTCTCCATTTTCACCTTCATCACCCCCCTCATCATCACCAGGTTCTTCATCTGTTTTAGTATCATCTTTCATAAGACCTAAATTAATTAATAATTGTTTATAAGAACCTTTAAATTCCCCCATTGTAACTTCATCAGTAAGTTCTATTAAAGGATGACTTACATAAATATATTCTTCATTTAATAAATAATAATAATTTATAGAATTATCTTTAAAACTAACAAATGAGTTAATTGGAATTTTAATTTCTTCAATACTATTATTTATATCTAATTCTGATAAGTTAACATATACACCATTATTCATTTCTACAAATAAATAGCTATAATCTGTAGCTTGTTCATGGTCAGTTGTATTATACAACTTTGAGTTAGTAATAATAGTACCAGCATAAGCCACTTCATGATCAAAATCCTCAGTAACAAAATTACCAATATTTGATGCAATATAAAGAGTAGAAGAATCTTTAGAAACTATTGGATATTCTAAGTTGACACTCTTTTTCTTTTTTTCTCCTACATAATAATTTTTATTACTTTTATAAATAATATCACTAACTTTAACATTTTCATATGATACTTTTTCAGTATCTTTTGATTTAGCTAAGTTATTAGAAATAGCATTTGAATTAAATACAATTCCATCTACTTCTACAACAGAATAATTTACAAATCTATTAATATATACATAAACACTTAATGCTATAATAATTAATAAACATAATGGAACAATAGCTTTTTTCATATTACGCCTCACTTAATAATTGATAAACCTTTAATATTTTTCATTAAGATAACTGACTTATCATCAACAAAAATACTATCGGTACTTAAATTGATTCTATATTTACTATTGCTAGCATATATAACATCTTTGATATTATCATAGAATTTCATTTCTTTAGATTCATAATTATATACATAAGCAATATCTTTAAATCCACATTTAATATATGAGAATGCTGGTAAATCAATTTTATTTTCACCAATTTCTATAGTGACATCATCAACAAAAAAGTAAGTATTAACACCATCATAAATAATAGCGTCACTTAAAT
>AUXO011362251.1_pt1 | contig 12835 bp, 8 predicted proteins | sample 768731 | NCBI WGS metagenome assembly AUXO01 (sample SAMN02715735, study PRJNA202380) | gut metagenome | biome: sheep rumen | host: Ovis aries | place: New Zealand: Palmerston North
TATGAGATATGATGTTAGAATAAATTTTGAAAAAGATAATAATAATAATGTTCAATTTGCGGATTATTATTTTAGAGGTCATGAAAATTTTCTTGCTTTTAATGCTAAAAATATGGATGATTTTTGTGTCTTAGTTAAAGATAAAGATAAAGTAAAAAAAGTAGTAGAACAATATTATGAATATGTTTATGGTGATGATAATTATGATCATTCTAAATATTTGGAAGAACTATTGAATAAAATGAATGAAGCATTAGAAAATGCAGCAACAGTAACTATAAATGAAAATGTTGATGTTCTAGAGTTAATGGAAAAATTTCCTGTTTTAACTACTAAAAAAGTTATAATACAATTATCTGAAAATATTATAATAGAGAAATTAGTAAATAAATATAGCGTTTATAGTGATAATATTTATGTTCAATTAAGAGGTGAAGATAAATTGATTTCACTTTCAGAATTGTATGATATTTTTATTAATTCAAAAAAGGTAACTAATGAAATAAATAATTTAGAATTATCTCCCATTGAAAAAGTAGTTTATGCATATGATGTAGTTAGAACTAATGAATATAAAAATATAGATTTAGCAAAAGTTTTTGAAATGTATTTAAGAAATTTTAATATTAAATATTTAAGTGTTAAATTATTAGGTAAAGATGGTTTTCACTACAGAACTCGTGCTTATATAAAAGATGATAAATATGCGATAGATGGAATTTATGATTTTGATCCAACATTCGATAGTAAAAAAAGTGATTATTTATTAACTTACCATTATTTTGGAAAAGTAATAGATAGAATGCAACGTATGGATACTATTGATGAATCAGTAAAGCATTTAAATTTAAAAGAGATTTTTAATTTTGAAGTGGTTGAAACTTATGATCAAATTAAAAAGGAAGTAATGGCTTTGTTAAACTGTGAATCATATTTTGAGCTTATAAAAAGATATAAAATGTATTTAGAAAATTTAAATTCACTAATAGATAATGAAGTTATTTTTGATGAAAACTTTATTGATTGTTTAAATAGTGATATAACAGAAGATGATATTGAAAGATTAAAAACTAAGATTTATACTATATTTAATAAATGTGAAGATCCGATATGTGATGAAGTTTTTAGTAAAATATTAATTAATACTAGAGAATTAGATTATTATAAAAAATTTGGAGCAAAGTATAATAATATTAATACAATATTATTAAATTCAAAATTTATAAATTATTACAGTTATCATCATAAACATTATGATGAACAAACTGAAAAAATAAAAAAGAAGGATAAATAATTATCCTAGTGAAACATCTAAAATCATCATAATAGAAAAACCAATTAAAGTGAATAAGGCCATAAGGTCTTTTCTTTTATTTGTTTGACTTTCTGGAATAAGTTCTTCAACAACAACATAAATCATAGCTCCTGCAGCAAAGGCTAATAAAAATGGAAGTAAATATCTAACTTTTAAAACTAGTATAGCACCAATAACTCCTGATATAGGTTCTACTATGCCACTTAAACTTCCAATTATAAATGATTTTGTTCTTGTCATTCCTTCACGTCTTAATGGAACTGATACAGCTGTACCTTCTGGAAAGTTTTGAAGTCCTATTCCTAAGGCAAGCAAGCAAGTTGCTCCAAGTGTTACTCCATCTAAGCCATATTTTAATGATCCGAAAGCTACACCTACAGCTAATCCTTCTGGTATATTGTGTAAAGTTATAGATAAAATTAATAACAAGCATCTTTTGTTTTTAAAACTGTTAGGTGATACTTTTTTATTAAAAATTGTATAAAGTTTATCTCCTATAAATAGAAGAACACCACCTGTAAAAAAGCCAACAAAAGCTATTAACCATGGTATCATGTTTAAGGATTCAGCCATTGAAATAGATGGGTTTAATAATGACCAAAAAGATGCAGCAATCATTACGCCGGCAGCAAATCCTAACATTGCGTCCATAACACTTTTATTTATTTTTTTAAAGAAAAATACAATGCCAGCTCCACACATGGTTACCCCCCATGTAAATAGTGTGGCAATTAAAGCTTGAATTGTGTGGTTCAAATTACTAAAGTAATAAATCATAAAATCAACCCCTATAATAGAGTATGAAAATTGAATGCTAAAGAATGGGCGTTTGACAAATAGTTAATATATTGTATAATAAAACGAAATGGAGGGAAACGTATGGTAAATTATAAATTGATACAAGGGAAAATGAATGATAATATAGAGTTTAATAGAGTACCTGGATTTGAAGATTTACGCAACAATAAACTAACAGATATTATAAAATTTACAGGGAATTTTGAATCTTATTCCTCATTAAAAGATTGTTTACGAGCATATTATTTGTTAAAAAATGAAGGCAAGATTACAATAGCATATGCTTATAAAGGGGTAATTAAAAATATTAGTATTCCGTTTAAGGATGATATAAAATTTTTAGACTACAATAATATTTGTGTATTTTTAAAGAATAATATTAAAAACATTGATTTTTTACAAAAGATATATAATAACGAAAAGAAATACTATGATACTAATATGAATCACTTACCATATAATATTAATGAATTTAGTAGATATATGCATTTATTAAATAAATATCCTGATAATGTGACTTTGGATATTGAAGAAGCCTTTTTTGATTATTTAACAAGAATTGTTTTATGTAGAATATCCTCTAAAAATATTAAAACAGGAAAGTATGATATTAGTTTTTCTAAAACAAGACAATATGGAATGTATTTATCTAATTTATCAAAACAAATATCAAATTTAGATTTTAGTGATATGAATTATAAAAACCAAATAATTGACTATATAGATGAACACAAAAACATAGTGTTGAAATCTAAAACTTTACAAAAAACAAAGAAAAAAAATCAAGTGGATGGCCAAATTAGTTTATTTGATTTATAAATCACATTTTGTGATTTTTTTTTGACAAAATGTTTACGTTTTTTAAAAAATATGATATCATTAAGTTGGTGATACAATGATAATGATCGAAGATGTCTATAAGGCTATTGATAGTAATAGTAATATAGATAGTGAAGTTAAAACAAATATTAAAGAGTTAATAACTATTTTTAATACTGCTTTTCCTAACATAGATTTATCAAATTTCGCTAAAAGAGTTAAAGATTTAAAAATAGAAAAATCAAACAAATTTGTAAATAAAAGAGTTGTTAAATATAATTTTAGTACTAATGTCTTAGAATTTAATATAACTGAAATAGAAAAAGGTTATGATATGAAACATATATTAATGCATGGATTATTAAATGTTATAAGTTCTAATGATGTTCAATCTGGATTTAATTATAATGATAAGTTTAAAGCATTAAATGCTGGATACACTGAAATTTTAACTAATAATTTAGTTGGAAATGATGGTGAATTGTCATATCTGGATGAAGAAGTAATATCAACAAATTTAATTGCTTCTATAATAGGTGATGATGTGTTATTTGATTCTTATTTTAAAAATGATACAAATAAATTAGTCGCAGCTTTAGTTAATGAAGGAGTTGAAGGATAATGAAATATATAGAAATGATGAATTATAATTTTGAAAATATAGATAATAAGCTTCCTGTTCATACTGAACTTGGTAAAAAAATAATTGAATTAAACAAAGTTAATGATATGAATAAAGCTTGGTTAAGTTGTAGTGATGAAGTAGGTGCACGTGCTATCGCAGATTCATTCACAACTTATAAACACGAATATGAAGAAAGTAAGCGTATGGCAATATAATACGCTTTTTATGTAGGAGGATATTTTATGTTAAATATACAAAGTGATTCTAGAAAAATAAAAAAAGGTGATATATTTGTAGCTTTAAAATGTGAAGTTAATGATGGACATGATTATATAGAAAAAGCTATAGAAAATGGAGCTTCTAAAGTAGTCGCAGAACGTGGTAATTATTCTGTTGATACATTAATTGTTCCAGATACAAGAGAATATATATGTGATTATTTAGAAACTAACTATAATAAATATTTGGATGAAATGACTATTATTGGTATAACAGGTACAAATGGTAAAACAACTAGTGCTTATTTGATATATCAAACTTTAAATAAATTAGGAGTAAAAACAGCATATATTGGAACTATAGGTTTTTACATGGATGGTAAAGTTAAAAGTTTACCTAATACTAGCGTTGATATTTGTGATACTTATGATTTACTTATGACTGCTTATGATAATGATTATAAATGTGTAGTGTTGGAAGTTAGTTCACATGCATTAGCTAATAATAGACTTAAGACTGTTAAATTTGATTATGCTGTATTTACTAATCTAACTCAAGATCATTTAGATTTTCATAAGAATATGGAAAACTATGCTCAAGCTAAACAAAAATTATTTAGTATGTTAAAGGATAACGCAAAATGTATCATTAATAATGACGATTCGTATAAAGATAAATTTTTATTCAAGGAAAATAATAATATAACTTTTGGAGAAACTGGTGAATATGGTTTTAAAAATTATGATTCAGATATATCTGGTTTATCATTTGATTTAGTACTAAATAATAAAGAATATAAGATTAAATCTAAATTAATGGGTAGATATAATGTTTATAACTTACTCGTTATGATTGCAGTAGTTAATAATATGAATTTTAGTATTGAAAAAATAATAGATGTTATTCCAACTCTTAGTGCGCCAAGTGGTAGAATAGAAACAGTTGATTATAATAATAATAAAATAATAATTGATTATGCACATACACCCGATGCGATTGAAAAAATATTAAATGCAGTAGATACAAAAGGTGACAAGTATGTTGTATTTGGATGTACTGGTGATAGGGATAGATTAAAAAGACCTATTATGGGTAAACTAGTATCTGAAATGTGTAAATATTTTATAATTACTGATGATGATCCACATAATGAGGATGAAATGCAAATAGTAAATGATATATTAGAAGGTAACACATTTACTAATTATGAGGTATGCTTAGATAGAAAAGAAGCTATAAAAAAAGGTATTAGTTTACTAAAAAGTAATGATATATTATTTATATTAGGTAAGGGACATGAAGAATATATTATTAAAGGTAAAGAAAGAATACCTCACAATGACAAAGAAGAAGTATTAAAAATTATTGGTGAAAACTAATAATTTTTTTGTTAATACAGTGTAAAATAATGATAATTATGGATAAAATAATAATAATATATGATACAATTATTATGATAATAGGAGGTACTTATGAAAAAATATTTAGGATTAGTAGCAATGTTAATAACTTTTGTTGTTGGAATAGGTAGAGTTTCTGCTTCTCAAACAACATTATTTGAAGATATAGGACATTATGGGTTTGCAACTGCAGGTAATAATAATGCATATAAAGGTGATTCGTATGGTGATAGAAATACTATAAGATGGATAACAGCGGCAGATTCTAATCAAGCAATTGCTTCTACATCATGGTATAGAAATATTAAAAACAGATACAATATTACAAATATTTCAGGTAGTAAGTTAGATACATCTAAATCAAAAATTAAAAAAATCTATTTAGGATATTATGCGTATAAATCTACTTGTGGAGTTATTAAAAATGCTGATGGTACAATATCATACAAAGGTAATTGGCAAGATGGTTCATGTGATTTCACTGGTAAAATTTTACTTATAAAACCGGATGGAACTTCTGTAGAACTTTCTCCAAAAGCAAATGCATTTAGAGGATTTATAGATATTACTAATTATGTAAATACAGATAAAGCGGATGGGTGGTATTATGTTTCGTTCTTAGATGCTGGTTTAGCTCCTCAAACTGTATGGGGAATAACTGCTGTATATGAAAATGATAGTATGCCATATAGTTATGTAAAATTGATTCATGCAGATACAACATTAACAAATGGTCAAGAAGAACAATTTGATTTTAATAGTAAGTTTAATTTAAAAGACAACTTTCAATTGTCTGGAATGATTTTAGCAGGTGGAGCATCTGCATGGGCATTAGGTGATGATGTAACTAGCGATAAAGCTTATGCTGTTTTATCAGATGGTACAACAAAACAATTAAATGATACAACTTATAAAGGTAAAAAAATATTTGAAGGAAGAAGTTCAATAGATTTTATTAATGATACCTTTGATACAGTGAGAAATCATAATATCGATGGTGGAGAACTTGATATCTTTAACGAAACATTATCAAGTGACTTCTTCAGTGGTAAAGAAATGGTTGGTTATAAATTTGTTAAAACAGGCTCAAATACTATTTTCCCTGGATTATTAGGATTAACTCAAGAGATTGAAACACCAGAAATTAATATAACTACAAAAATAGAAAAAGATAATGATACATTAGAAACTAATGATAAAGTAACGGTTAAAACAACTGTAACTAATAATAAAAATGTATGTGTTAAATCTTATAATAATATTATAACTACAAGTGTTGATAAATCGTTATCTGGTGTTAAAAATGTTAAAGTTTATATAAATGGTCAAGAACAAAAATTAGGTTATTCTTATGATGAAGAAAATGGTATTATTACTATTAAAGAAATAGAAACTTTAAATTGTACAGATGTTGTAATAGTTAGTTATGATGCTGTTATTAATGAGAATATTAAAGAAAATAATAAATTAAATACAAATGCTACTATTAGTTATTCAATCATTAATTTAACTAAATTAAGTGGAGAAGAACTTACTAGATATCAATCATTTAAAATTACAAAAAAAGCAACAGATAGTTTATCAGCAGAAGAAAAATTAGTAAATCCAAAAACAGGTATTGAAAATTATACAAATATTATTTTAGGAATTGGATTTGTTGCATTAATAGCATACATAGCTATAAGTAAAAAAAGAAAATTAGTAAAATAAGAGTTTAACTCTTATTTTTTGTTAATATATTGTAAAATTTGTTAAAAACAAACACAAATACTTAAAAAAATGGTATACTTATATTACAGTTTGGAGATGATTTTATGCTAGTACTTGCAAAAGCAATGCTCGCTATGATGATTGGTTTTGTAATAGCTATAATATTTGGTGTTGTTATCATACCTTTTATGAAAAGAAAAAAAATAGAGCAACATCAAAATATATTTTTAAGAGGACAACATGATAGAAAAAGTGGTACACCAACTATGGGAGGATTTATATTTATAATTCCTACCATAATAACTGTTTTAATATTATTGTTTATGAATAAACTAACGTGGTCTGATAATTTATTTATTATCCTATTTGTATTTATTTCATATGCACTTATTGGATATGTAGATGATAAATTAATTGTAAAACGAGGAAATAATGTTGGTTTATCAGAAATGCAAAAAATATTTGCACAGTTAGTAGTAGCGTTAGTAACATTTTATTTCTTTATGAAAAATGGTCATGAACCTCAATTATATATTTATTCTTTAGGATTTAAATTTAAAATGGGTTGGTTCTATGGAATTTTCATTTTATTTATATTGGTAGCAAGTTCAAATGCTGTTAATATTACAGATGGATTAGATGGACTAGCTGGAGGATTATCATTGATAGTTTTCTTAGCTCTTGGTTTAATTACTTGGAATTCTAATTGGATTGTAGGTAATGAAGATATTGCAATATTCTGTTTTATCCTTGTAGGTTCGTTATTAGGATTCTTATTCTTTAATACTTATCCAGCAAAGATATTTATGGGAGATATTGGTTCATTATCTTTAGGAGCAACTATGGCTATAATCGCAGTTTTAACTAGTCATGAAGTTACATTTATAATTTTAGCTTTAGTTTTTATAGTAGAAACATTAAGTTGTATAATTCAAATGATTTCAATATTTGTTTTTCATAAAAAAGTTTTCTTAATAGCGCCACTTCATCATCATTTTGAAAAAGTGGGATATCATGAAAGAGATATTGTTAAAACATTTTGGGTTGTTGGATTACTATTAAGTATGGCTGGAATAATGTTTGCTGTATGGTTATAAAAAAGATTTATATTATGTGTAAAATTATAATATAAATCTTTTTTTTTAGTGCTATTTTTGATAAAATAAATAAGTAGGGTGGTAATATGCATAATAAATTAGAACTTTTATTAAACAAACTAAATATTAATGAAAATGATTATTCTTATTTTGAAGGAGCTACTTTAGATAAGATAATCGCAAATAAACAAAAGACAAGTTATAAATTTTTTATTCAAACAAAATCAAATATACCTTATGAGTTATATGAATATATGAATAATGAAATAAAACAAGTTTATAGTGATGTTAAAAATGTGGAAATAAGAATATCTAGTGAAGATATAAATAAAGATTTAATTAAAGAATATTATGATAAATTTATTGATTTATTGAGTATAAAAAAAGAATCACCATTATTATTAACTTTTAAAAGTTCTGATATATTATTTGATGATAAATTAATTATAAAAGTTGCTAATAAAGCAGAAGAAATGAAAATAAACAGTATAAAAAATGATTTAACAAAGGCTTTTAAAAATGCGGGATTTAATATTGAATTAGAAATAAAAATAGACAAGCAAACTAATGAAGATATTATAAATGAAATAAAGAAAGATAAAGATGTTTCTTCAATTAAAATACCAGTAGTAAAAGAAGAACCAAAACAAGTAAATCCAAAACAGAAATATATAAAAAGAGAATCTTTAATAACAGATTCTAGTGATCCTAATTTAATTGTTGGAAGAAAAATAGATGATGAAATAATTAGATTAGATAGTGTAGTAGAAGATAATAAACAAGTGGCAATTCATGCGAAGTTATTTGCTGATCCTGATATTTTTACTACAAAAACAGATTTAAAAATAGTTACATTAAAACTTACTGATTTAACAGATAGTATATATGGTAAATTATTTGTACATACTGATGAAGAAGTAGCTGCTATTAAAAAGCTTAAAAAGAATAAATGGTATAAATTAAGAGGTACTATTAAAGATGATAAATATGCTGGTGAAATAACATTACAAATTAGAGATATTAATGTAAGTGATTATAAAGAAGAAGAAATAATCGATGATGCACCAGTTAAAAGAGTTGAACTTCATGCTCATACTATGATGAGTGGTATGGATGGTATTACTAAATTAGATTTAGGAAAGCATACATGTGAGCTAGTAGAAAAAACAATTAGTATGGGATATAGAGGAGTTGCTATAACAGACCATAATGGATGTCAAGCATTCCCAATATCTTATGGTATTATTAAATCACATAATAAAAATGTTAGAAAAGAAATAAACAATAAGATAAAAGAAGTAGAAGAACAACTAAAAGAAAACCCAGAAAATGAAGAACTAAAAAATCAATTAGAACAATTGAATAATGAAAAAAAGAATCCACCTATATTTAAAGGATTATATGGTACAGAATTAGTGCTTGTTGATGACACTGTTAATATAGTAGTAAGACCTACAGATTTACCTTTACTTGGCACAGAGTTTGTAGTATTTGATACTGAAACAACAGGATTTAATGCAGGTGGGGCAGATCAAATGATTGAAATAGGTGCTGTTAAAATAAAAGATGGTGCTATTACTGATAGATTTGATGAGCTTATTAATCCTGGTAGACATATTCCTGATAAGATAACAGAATTAACTCAAATAACAGATGATATGGTTAAGGATAAAGATAATGAAGAAGAAGTTACTAAAAGATTTTTAAAATGGGTAGAAGATGCACCTATGGTAGCGCATAATGCTAAATTTGATATTTCATTCTTAGAAATGGCTATGAAGAAATATAATTTAGGAAGTTTTAAAAATACAGTAATTGATACATTAGAATTATCAAGAGCATTGGATCAAGGTTTTGCAAGACATAGTTTATCGGCTTTAGTAAAAAGATATAATGTAACTTGGGATGAAGATGCACACCATAGAGCTGATTATGATGCTGAAGGTACAGCATATGTATTTGATAAAATGATAAAGAAATTAGATTCGCTAAATTATGAAACTATTAAATCTTTAGATAAATTAGTATCAAAAGAAGAAATACACAAATTTGGTAGAACATATCATTTTAATGCAATAGCATTAAATAGCAAGGGATTGAAAAATCTTTTTGAAATTATTTCTCTTGCTAACACAGTTTATATTTATAAAACACCTAGAATATTACGTAGTAAATTAAATGAACTTAGAGAAGGATTACTTATTGGTAGTGGTTGTTATGAATCTGAAGTATTTAATGAAGCAAGAAGTAAAGAAGGCGAAGAATTAACTAATATTATTAATTTTTATGATTATGTAGAAGTACAACCTCCAGAAGTATATAGTCATTTATTACAATTAGGTGATTTTAAAACAGAAGAAGAATTAAAAAATCATATTAAAAAAATAATAGATGCTGTTAAGGAAGCAGGAAAACTTATAGTAGCAACAGGAGATGTTCATCATTTTAAAAGAGAAGATAGAATATTTAGAAAAATAATTGTTAATCAAAAAGTACCAGGTGGTGGTAGACATCCTCTTGCCAAACGTGATATAAAAGAAATTCCATCACAACACTTTAGAACAACAAGAGAAATGCTTGATGATTTTGATTTCTTACCAGATGAACTAGCATATGAAATAGTAGTAGAAAATCCTAATAAAGTGGTTGATATGGTTGATGAATTAGAAGTAATACCTGATACTGGAGGAACTCCTTTTTCGCCTCGTATAAAATCAGATGATGGGAAATCATATTTAGATTGCCCAAGGGTAGTTACAGATTTAGTTTATAATAAAGCTAAAGAATGGTATGGAGAAGAATTGCCTCATAATATTGAAGAAAGAATCGCTACAGAACTTTATGGAGATATTCTTCTTAATACTATAAGAGAAGATGAAAGTGATGATAATGAAGCTTATAAAAAACTTCATAATATAATACTAGAAGGTTCTTTAACTGTTAAAGATTTTATTAAAAAACATTTAAAAGAAAAGAATCCTGATTTAGATGAAAAAGGTTTGGAAGAATTATTAAATAAATCTTTAGGTGGAGTAATAGGTGCGGGATTTGACCCTATATACTTAATTGCTCAACGTTTAGTTAAACACTCAAATGATGAAGGTTTCTTAGTAGGATCGCGTGGTTCTGTTGGTTCATCATTTGTTGCAACATTAATGGGAATAACAGAAGTAAATCCTTTATCAGCACATTATAGATGTCCAAAATGTAAAACTAGTGTATTTGAAGATAAAGATGGTAAACAATTAGGAGCAACTTATTCATGTGGATTTGATTTACCTGATATGAATTGTCCTAAATGTAATACTAAGATGATTAAAGATGGTCAAGACATGCCATTCGCAACATTCTTAGGATTTAATGCAGATAAAGTTCCTGATATAGATCTTAACTTCTCAGATTTAAATCAAGCTAGTACACATGCTTATACTAAAGTACTGTTTGGTGAAGATAATGTTTATAGAGCAGGAACAATTGGTACAGTTGCTGATAAAACAGCATTTGGATTTGTTAAAGGATATTTAGAAGATAATTCTATTGTTATGCGTACTGCAGAAGTAGAAAGATTAGCAATAGGTTGTACAGGTGTTAAAAGAACAACAGGACAACATCCAGGTGGAATAGTAGTAATTCCAGATTATAAAGATTGTTTTGATTTTACACCATTTCAATATCCTGCAGATGATCCAACATCACCTTGGAGAACAACTCACTTTGATTATCACTCTATAGAAGAGTGTGTATTAAAATTGGATATTTTAGGACATTCTGATCCAACACAATTAAGATTGATTGGTTTACAATCAGGAACAGATGTTATGAAAGTTCCACTAGATGATAAAGATACAATGAGTATATTTACATCTACTGAAAAATTAGGTGTTACTAATGAACAAATAATGTGTAAAACTGGTACATTAGGTATACCTGAGTTTGGGACACCTTTTACAATTGGATTAGTTGATGATACAAAACCAACTACATTCGCAGAACTTATTAAAATATCTGGTCTTTCTCATGGTACTGATGTATGGCTTGGGAATGCACAAGAATTAATTAAAAATAATATAGTTCCATTTAGTGAAACAATAGGCTGTCGTGATGATATTATGGTTTATTTGATGTATCATGGTGTTAAACCTATAAAAGCATTTAAAATTATGGAATTTGTTCGTAAAGGAAAAGCATCAAAGGATCCAGAAACATGGAAAGAACATGTTAAGACAATGGAAGAAGCAAATATTCCAGAATGGTTTATTGAATCATGTCGTAAAATAAAATACATGTTCCCTAAAGCACATGCGGCTGCTTATGTTATATCAGCATTCCGTATTGCTTGGTATAAAGTTCATATGCCAGTATATTTTTATTCATCTTGGTTATCTTCAAAAGCTACAGATGTAGATGTTGAAGCAATGATGAAAGGATATAATGATATTAAAAATAGAATTATTGAAATTCAAAACAAGGGATATGATGCGACTAATAAAGAAATGGGTCAATTAGAAAGCTTAAAAATTGCTTTAGAATCAACAGCTCGTGGAATGAAGTATACACCTATAGATTTATATAAAAGTGAAGCAACTTCATGGAATGCTGAAAGTGATAATGAAATAAGGCCACCATTTAATTCTATTGAAGGTCTTGGTGATACAGTGGCTCATAATATTGTAAAAGAAAGAAATAAGAAACCTTTCTTAAGTATTGAAGATTTACAACGAAGATGTAAAATTTCAAGTACGCTTATTGATAAATTGAGATTGATGGGAATACTAGATGGAATGGATGAATCTAGTCAAATGACTTTATTCTAGGATCTATTCCATCCTTATTTTTGTCAAATGTTAATGCT
>AUXO010727283.1_pt1 | contig 12832 bp, 13 predicted proteins | sample 768731 | NCBI WGS metagenome assembly AUXO01 (sample SAMN02715735, study PRJNA202380) | gut metagenome | biome: sheep rumen | host: Ovis aries | place: New Zealand: Palmerston North
TTAGTCTATCTCGACCATAATTTTCTGGTCTTTTCTTGAAGCGCTGGCTCTCATAACAACTCTGATAGCCTTTGCTATACGACCCTGCTTGCCGATAACTCTTCCCATATCGTCCGGTGCAACATGAAGATGATACACGATGATACCTTCCTCGTTAGGCTCGTCAACGACCACTTCAACAGCATCTTTGTTTTCAACAAGCTCTGAAACTATAGTTTCAAGTAATTCTTTCATATCTGAACTCCGTTCTCCCACAAAGAAAGCGGTGGGTCTCCCCACCGGATAAACCGGTAAGGCGGTGGTGGGATAAGTGCCTTACTGGTCTTGAAGCACAAGCTTAGATGTTGTTCTTCTTGAAAAGTGCCTTAACTGTATCTGTGGGCTGAGCACCCTTTGCGATCCAGGCATTAGCCTTTTCAGCATCTACCTTGAATACGTTAGGCTCCTTGGTAGGATCGTAGTAGCCAAGCTCCTCGATGCAGCGTCCGTCTCTTGGATATCTTGAATCTGCTACAACGATTCTGTAGAAAGGAGCTTTCTTTGCGCCGATCCTTCTCAGTCTGATCTTTACTGCCATTATATTTTCACCTCCGATTGTCTTACTTGTATAAATAAATATCTTTGGTCGATATCTATCGGTTTGTTACTGCGGAAATCCGTCTCCGAATCCGCCCATGCCGCCCATGCCGCCAAGTCCTTTAAGTAATGCGGAACGGTTCATCTTGGCTTTTTTGCCATGAAGGTTTCCGCCGATACCAAATTGCTTCATCATTTTCTGCATCTGGTCAAACTGCTTTAAAAGCTGGTTTATATCAGATACCTGAGTGCCGCTTCCGGCAGCGATCCTGCGTTTTCTCTTTGGGTCTATTATAGATGGCTTTTCACGCTCTGCCTTGGTCATGGAGTTGATCATAGCCTCTGTTTTTTTCAGCTGCTGCTCACCTTTTTCAAGCTGTTCGTCGTCGATCTTTCCTGCCCCCGGAAGCAGCCTGATAAGGGACTTCATAGAACCCATTTTGTGTATCTGTTTCATCTGAGCCAGCAGATCGTTAAGATCAAAGCCTTTTTCCTGCATCTTCTTTGCAAGCTTCTTGGCATCCTTTTCGTCCACCGTCTGGGTAGCTTTCTCGATAAGCGTGAGCATATCGCCCATGTCAAGTATCCTCGATGCCATTCTTTCCGGATGGAAAGGCTCAAACTCACCAAGCTTTTCGCCCATTCCGACGAATTTTATCGGCTTACCTGTTACTGCGAGCACGGAAAGAGCCGCACCGCCACGGGTGTCTGAATCAAGCTTTGTAAGAATTACGCTGTCGATACCAAGTGCCTCGTCAAAGCTTGAAGCGACTTTTACGGCGTCCTGTCCGATCATTGCATCTACTACCAGCATGATCTCGTTAGGCTCCGCAATAGCCTTTATATCCTTCAGCTCATTCATAAGCTCCTCGTCTATGTGCAGACGTCCTGCTGTATCTATAATGACCAGGTCGTTGCCATAGTCCTTGGCGTGCTTTATTCCCTCTTTAACTATCTTTCTGGGGTCGATCTGCCCCATCTCAAATACCGGTACCTCGGCTTTTGCACCCACAACTTTAAGCTGTTCGATAGCAGCAGGCCTGTAAACGTCCGCAGCAATAAGCAAAGGCCTTTTGTCCTGATCCTTGAACATCTTTGCCAGCTTCGCTGCATGGGTGGTCTTACCTGATCCCTGAAGGCCGCACATCATAATGATGCAAGGGGGCTTGTTTGGAAAATTTATCTTTGCATTCGCCTCGCCCATAAGCTTGATAAGCTCTTCATGAACGATCTTTATCACCTGCTGTCCCGGGGTAAGACTTTTTAGAACGTCCTCGCCCACAGCACGCTCGGAAACATTATTTACAAAATCCTTAACGACTTTATAGCTGACATCGGCTTCCAGCAAAGCCATTTTGACCTCACGCATAGCCTCTTTAACGTCAGACTCGCTCAGACGTCCTCTTGATCTGAGACGCTTGAACACGCCGTTTAATTTTTCAGAAAGTCCTTCAAACGCCATATATATCCTCCGTTAATCCTTTGATTCTTCCTCCTGAGGGTCAGGATTCTCATAATCCGCAAGCCTTGCATCGAAAGTTTCCAGCAAGGTCACTATTTTTTCAGCGACCGACCGGAATGAACGATGAGCATTGCACTCGTTGAATGCATCAAGGGCAAGCTTCTTATATTCAAGTATCTCCTGCTTGTGAGCGTTGTCTGCGCCTAACAGTCCCAGCTTGCTTTCGTATTCCTCAAGGGCTTCATCTCCCCGCTTGATCGCATCATGGACACCCTGGCGGGAAATATCGTAATGATCTGCGATCTCACCAAGAGAAAAATCGTCGTTATAGTACATATCCATTATGTCACGCTGTTTTTCGGTAAGCAGACCGCCATACAGATCAAGAAGCTGACACATACCTAAATTCTTGCTCATCAAGACCGTCTCCTTTCCGAAATGTAAAGTTTATTACCTTTACAACAAATCTAATTATATATCAAGTAAACTTACTTGTCAAGCCCTTTTTTCATTTTTCTTCAAAAAAACGGAATTGCGGATCTGCAGGTGGGTGCATCTATGCACTCAGGCATTAAAAAAGTCTGAAAGGTTCAACCCTTCAGACCTCTTGACTGTCTGTCCATATCCTCAACAACTATGTCGTAGATCTCACCGAGAGAAGCGCAATATTCAAGCACCTTCCACGGCTCGTTGGTGTGATAATGGATCTTCATTACCTCTTCATCGCCAATGGCAAGAAGGCAGTCGCCTTTAAAGTTCTTTTCAAAGTATTCGCTTACCTCGTCCTCGTCGAGATTCTCGGCATCAATAAGAAGCTGAGTATCGTATCTGTATTCTATCATGATAAAGCCCTCCTTATAATCATATGCTTGCTCAGTACAGCATATAAATGTTGTACCAATATGTTGTGAATAATTTAACAAAAAATTTTGAAATTGCAGTAAAATTTGTGATATACTCATTTTATAGCTGAAAGAATAACCTAAGGGAGAGATTCACGATATGATAAGTTATACACTAAAAAATGATAAATATGAGATAAAGCTGCCCTCACTTACATTTGGAACAAGTGATTTCATGCGTCATGATAATGACGAGGTATATTTTGAACTTCTTGATACATATTGCTCCTGCGGAGGCTGGTTTATAGACACTGCAAGGGTATATTGCGACTGGCTGGAAAACGGTCATAACTCCAGCGAGGGAGTGATCGGGCGCTGGATAAAAGCACGCAACAACCGTGATAAGATCGTTCTGGCAACAAAGGGCGGACATCCTGCCATGGGACACATGGACAAGAACCGCCTGAGCAGGGAAGACCTTGAAAAGGATATAAACGACAGCCTTGAATGTCTGGGCACGGATTATGTGGATATATTTTTCCTTCACCGTGATGATACAAAGGTCCCTGTGGAGGAGATAATGCCTGTGCTTAACGACATATACCTAAGCGGAAAGGCACATTTTATCGGCGTATCAAACTGGTCATGCCAAAGGATACAGGCGGCAAATGATTTTGCAGCTAAAAATGGAATGGAGCCGATCCGGATAAGCCAGATCTATTACAGCCTTGCACACGCAAGCAGCAGTATTCTCGGAGACCCCACACTTGTTTGCATGGACACAAAGGAATTTCGCTGGTACAGCGAGAACAAATTTCCGCTTATGGCATTTTCGCCGCAAGCTAAGGGCTTCTTTTCAAAGCTTGCCAAGGGTGACGCTGCCCAGTATCTCCCGGAGGGTCAGTATGCAAGCACCGCAAACCTTGCAAGGCTTGCCAGGGTAAAGGAGCTGAGTGCAAGGACCGGCGCATCTCCGGCAGTGATACCTTTTGGATATCTTTCCAGCCAGCCGTTCTTCGTAACTTCTGTATTTGCTGCATCAAGGCCGTGGCAGATCGAAGAAAACATGGCTGCTCAGGATCTGAGATACGATGAAAAAACGGTAGCATTCCTTGAAAATAAGATATGAGCTTTATTTAGGGGGCTTTTCGATCACCCGCCTAAAACTCTTTTGGTCACAATATCTTTATTTTATAGTTTATCGACATACTGATGCCGCTGCGATACTTTGCAGCGGCTTTTTTTAAGAAACAAAACGGGCAAAGCAAAAGAGAGCAGCAAAAACGCTGCTCTCTGTATATTTCAACTATCTAAATGCATATGTACTAAATTTGGTTAGCACATCGCAACTCACTCCAATCAAAAAGAATAATTGGTTTGAAATCAAATTAAGCCATTGGACTTTACACCTTTCGTAAAATTAACGTCCTGTGAGTGAACAAACGCTGTTCACATCATTCATTTAAAATAGAATTTCGGACTCACACCTTTCGGTAAATTATCGTAAAGTCAAATTGAAATTATAAATAGTACTTTGGACTCACGCCCTTCATTGTATTTCGTCGACAGAAATCAGCTATTTCTCTCGGATCAATCTCCGAATAGGTCCGGACTATCGAAAAATACCGACCTTCCGGATTTATTACCTGTGGAAATATGAGATCTGCGGACAATGGTAAAAGTAATAATTTAAAGTACGTGCATTATCAAATGCGTCTTAATCAAGCCATTGGTTTAATTTCCTTTCGGATAGAATGATATCAAATCAAGTAAAGCTTTCAACTAAAGCTTATCAAACTGAACTTTCTGGCGGTCTCACTCCTGTCTGTCAAATATTCAAACACTTTGTGCACAGAATTTTCATAGTGCACCACTCCCGTCTGTAAAATCAGTTCAGAATTCTTTTAAAATAGAGCTTCAAACTCGTAAATGTCTTGGCGGACTCACTCCTTCATTTCAGATGTTTAAGAACCTTGTGCAAACTATTTTCATAGTGCATCACCCCTAAAACATATATACGAGGTCTTATAAGCTAAAATACATATCCCACCGGAATCACTCTTTCATCATATTTCTTTCTCGTCAAAATATTTAAAAGTGTGCATGGGAAACAGCTCCATTCCGATAAAATAATAATTGTTGTTTCACTTTTGGCATCCAAGCCGGTAAATATTCTGTTGTAAAATATGGCAGCCTTGCTTTGAAGGTCTGAAATTAGTTCGTGTTCCATCAGGCAAGGCGGTTAAGTTTTATGTAAATCATTTGTTTCTGATCTGACGGCTCTTACGTCCGTGTCCCGATCACTCTTACCTATCCAAACCGCCGAGCCTATGGCTACCGCTCTTAATATCCAGTGCGCCCATGGGACTCGCTCCTTTCGTGTCTGATTAAACTTCACGGAGTACCTCGCTGTATCCATAGCTCTCAATTAAAATCAAAAGCTCGCAGCGTGTTCACTTTGATCCGGTATAGTTCTCGATCTAAGTAATCTAAAACCGCTTGTCTTCGGCTTTGCTACAGAAACATCGGTCAGATGTATGCAGCCGTCTGCCTACTATACAAAACCACCTGCGAACGCTCTGTACACCTGCGCCGGTGTGCCGCTCTTTCCGCCTGCGTTCAGCCTCACCTCCAAGTGAGCTGTTCGGTTCTTGATTTCTTGTATACAATATAGCACACTTTTTGTTACTTGTCAATAGTTTTTTTCAACATTTTCTAAAAATTTATATTTAATATTACTTTTACAAACAAAGTCTTGACATATCTTATAAGATGTAGTATAATGAAATTGTTGCGGCGGGCAAGTTGGCTTGATAGCCTTTTTGTTTAGCCGTTTTGCTGTATATAGGGTAGTTTCTGACCGGGAAAAAGTACCGGGCGGAGATTTATATAGGAAAGGGGGAGGCTTCCGCACGAAACGGGGGCTGAATGAGGACATGAACGAAGAATACACACCGGATCTGTATGAACTTGAAGACGAACAGGGGAACAAGCAGAGCTTTGAACTTCTGGATGTGATGGAATACGAGGGCGAGAAATACTATGCGCTGACTCCTTATTACGACGAGGATGAGCTTGAGAATATGCTTGATGATCCCGGAGAGGTAGTTATATTAAGATCCGAGTTTGATGAAAACAACGATGAGATCCTTGCGTCCATAGATGACGATGAAGAGTACGAGAGGATCGGTGACATATTCATGAAGCGCATCGAGGAGATGTTTGACTTTGACGACGAGGAAGAGCTCAGCGGCGCAGAGGACAAGCATTTCAGCTGATGACCGGTTTATTGTACAAATATTCGTACAATAATTTGTATAAAATCATACTTGAATAATTGGTGAGATTGTGGTATTATAATAACAGGAAAAGAGATTTCTGCCTTGTGCGTTAAGCACGGTCATTATAAATCCAACACACAATTAAAAGGGAACCGGGTCTCCGAGAAACGGATTGCAGACCTCCCGGCATACGCCGACTTTGTGCCGTGTATGTACGGATGTTGGGAGCGAGAAGTCATTGGGCTGGTACCCACCTGCGAGAGCGGGTTTTATCAACTGTGCGACGGCAAGGCGGTAATATTTTAGCGTACCACACGGTATGTGTTAAAGCGAGGCTTTATGCCTCGCTTTTTTTGCGCTATGTATGTTATATTGAAAACATAAAGTGAACATAAAATTTTCCGAGAAAACAAAAAAAGGCCCCGTAAATTTTTCGAGTCCTTTTTTTCTGTTTAAATGCCGTTTAAAAAGAGTTGCACGGAATAGGTGTACTTACTTCCGTTTTTATATACATAATATATCCCGACTCCGATGTAGTTATGAATGAGGAGCTGCATACCTTTCCACAGTTATAGCATTTGTGAGCATTTTTGCAAGCATTGCAATAAAATGTTCCGTCTCCGAGTGTTACACATTTTTTTTGCAGCTTAGTCAATACCCCGAGGCACCATGCAGCGGCTGTACGCATAGTATACCATAACGGCAGCTATGCCTTGCAGCGCTACGGGTGGCAAGGCGCTTATCGGCTTGTCCGCAGAACAGCCCGGAAAAGGCGGTGCGGGAGCGGCTGCCGAAATAATACGGAGCCGGTTTTATCCGGCTCCTTTTTGATCTGTGATATTATGCCATTGTGGAGAGTCTGTCTGCGATTATGTAGATAAACTGGCTGTTTGTGGGACGCCATCTTTCATCATGGGCAAAGGTACCGAAGTACTCACGCTTTACAGATGTACCTGTCCGGTTCCATGCGCTTTGGATCGCCGTGCGGATATTTCTCTCTACGCTTGCGGGCGATACCTTGAATCTTGCGGCTATGGCAGGGTATATCTCTTTGGATACACAGCGTGTGAAGGTTGACTTTTCAAGTGCCATTTTAATGGCTTCAAGGATAAATATGTAGCCTGTATAATTCTTGGTAACGCAAAGGTCAAACAAAACGTGGGCGATAACGGTGTCGTCCGGCTTTTTCTCTTTGTTCTGGGGTGTAAATCGGTACGGGTCAAATAAATGCACCCGAAGCTTGTCGATTATGCTTTTGTCCTCAGGGTCAAGGATAAGGTCGGCATACTCATACCGGCAGGTGCTGTTGCAGTCCTCGCAGATAAGCACGATATAGGGCGGACGTTCAGACCTTTTGAGAAGAGTGCAAAGCTCATCATACTTACCGGTAAGGCTGGAAAGGATAAGGGCGTGGGGTCTGATACGCATGAAATCGTTGAGTATGTGCAAAACGCTGTCCTCTGTATAGCTGACAAAAGCTCCCCACGAGGCAAGTTTCTGCCCGAGCTGAAGAGCTTTGCCATAGTCCCTTCCAATAAGGATACTGATTTTTTCTTCATTCATTTTTCTATTTCCCTCCATACTGCTTGTGATTATCACAATATGGTATTTTACCATAATTTGCGTACCCTGTGGCTAAGTTATCAAAAACTATGTTTTGATTTAATCCTGTCTTTAACGATTATTAATATTGACTTAATACGGGTCGCATGAAACGATATAATTCGACAGCCCCGAGCCTGAGTATGCATACCGCCGCTGCGGTGCTTGACAAAACAGTTTGGTTGTGTTAAACTAAAGCTGAACAAAAGCGCACATCTTTGTGCGCTGCTGTTTTAAAATTATCGGGGGGTCAGGACAATGAAAAAAGATATGTTCAATTATGTCTGGACAGATAAAAAACGCACTCTTTTTGGTTTGCCTCTTTCGTTTACAAGATATTTTCTAACCGAAACCAAGTTTATTACCCGCAGCGGTTTGCTCAGGGTGCAGGAGGATGAACTGGAGCTTTACAGAGTTACAGATAAAAAACTCATACTCACTCTGGGACAGAGATTGTTCAAGTGCGGCACCATACAGATGCACGTTCGTGATGTGGACACACCTATAAAGATCGTTAAGTCCATAAAAAAACCCAGAGAGGTTCTTGAACAGCTGGATAAATATATCAACATGAACCGTGACAGATACCGTGTAAGAGGAAGAGATATGGTGGGCGGATCCTTTGGCACACATTTATTTCCCTCCATACTGCTTGTGATTATCACAATATGGTATTTTACCATAATTTGCGTACCCTGTGGCTAAGTTATCAAAAACTATGTTTTGATTTAATCCTGTCTTTAACGATTATTAATATTGACTTAATACGGGTCGCATGAAACGATATAATTCGACAGCCCCGAGCCTGAGTATGCATACCGCCGCTGCGGTGCTTGACAAAACAGTTTGGTTGTGTTAAACTAAAGCTGAACAAAAGCGCACATCTTTGTGCGCTGCTGTTTTAAAATTATCGGGGGGTCAGGACAATGAAAAAAGATATGTTCAATTATGTCTGGACAGATAAAAAACGCACTCTTTTTGGTTTGCCTCTTTCGTTTACAAGATATTTTCTAACCGAAACCAAGTTTATTACCCGCAGCGGTTTGCTCAGGGTGCAGGAGGATGAACTGGAGCTTTACAGAGTTACAGATAAAAAACTCATACTCACTCTGGGACAGAGATTGTTTAAGTGCGGCACCATACAGATGCACGTTCGTGATGTGGACACACCTATAAAGATCGTTAAGTCCATAAAAAAACCCAGAGAGGTTCTTGAACAGCTGGATAAATATATCAACATGAACCGTGACAGATACCGTGTAAGAGGAAGAGATATGGTGGGCGGATCCTTTGGCACACATGCGGACGATGCGTTTATCGACGGTGACATTGATGTGGACGACACATATTATTAAAATATTGATATAAGGGCGGAAACCGGGTTTTCCGCCTTTTTTCGGAGGTAAAAAGGTTGAACGGATCGGACAGAGAATTCTATGAGAGCCTTGAGGACTGCTGGGAACGGCTTGAGAGCACGGAAAAACCCATATACATCTACGGTATGGGTAACGGCAGCGAAAAGCTGCTTGGGCTTTTCAAGCGTATTGGCATAAGCTGCAAGGGGATATTTGCCAGCGATGATTTTGTGAGGGGACAGAGCTTTTGCGGTTATAAGGTGCAAAAGTTCAGCGACGTTATGCAGGATCCTGAGGACAAGCTTGTGGTGCTGGGCTTTGGCAGCAGCCTTGAGGAGATAATGAGGCGCATAGAGAGCATTGAGGACAGATATGAACTTATTATCCCGGAAATATCCGTAACGGATAAGGGCTATTTTTGTAAACAGAGATTTCTCGATCTGTACTCAAAGGCTCAAAGGACATACTCATTGTTGGAGGACGATTTTTCACGCCGGACATTCAAGTGTATTACTGCTTTTAAAATAACAGGAAATGGTAAGTATCTGCGTGAGTGCTTTTGTGATGAGCAGGAGGCGCAAAGCCTTCTGGATCTGGGAAGCGATGAAATGTATTTTGACCTTGGAGCTTACCGGGGAGATACCATAGAAAGCTTTATTTCCCACACGGGAGGGAAGTATAAGAGCATAACAGGAGTAGAGCCTAACAAACGAAATTATAAAAAATGTGTGCAAAATACTGAAAAATATCCGAACATCACCCTTTACAATGCTGCTGCGTGGAACGAGCGGACACATCTGTTGTTTTCCCCGGGCGGCGGGCGGCAGGCTAAGATCTCTGAAAAGGGCGATGCCGTGGAAACTCTGAGCCTTGACAGCATCTCGCAGGATGGGTGTACCTATGTGAAATATGACGTGGAAGGGGCTGATTATGAGGCGCTTGCCGGCAGCATAAAAACTATCAGGAAGTTTTCACCGAAGATATGTGCGGCACTTTACCATAAGCCGTATGACTATTTTTTGCTGCCGCTGATGATAAACAGTATAAACAGCGATTACAAATTCTACCTGCGCCAGTCAAGGTATTACCCCTGCTGGGAGACAAATCTTTATTGTATACCACGGTAAGACAACTTTTTCACAAAAAGAAAGAATGTAATTTGTGCAAATTGCTGCAATAAAAAAACGCTCCTTATTCGTATATCTGTTGTAAGCGTTAAGCGAACAGGTAAAAATAAGGAGCGTGCTTTTTATGCTGAAAAAAATTATAAGTGCAGTTATAGCGATAACATTGGTAATTGGAATGTGCTCGTGCAGCGAGCAGGAATCAACACAGCTTCCGTGGAACCCCGCAGATCCCGAGATCACCCGTCCTCATCTGCCGGAGCCTGAGGAGCCGGTTTTACCACCTGATGATACTTCTGTGCAGCCAACTGCAAACTACGCCTTTACCCCGGGGAAAAAGGACGAAAAGATCACAGATGAGTTTGCACAAGCCTTCAATAATTTCTCGGTGGAGCTGTTCAAGCAGTCTGTCAAACAGGATCTGAAGCAGGGAAGGAACACTCTTGTTTCACCTGAATCGGTGTCGTTTGCTTTGGGTATGACTGCAAACGGTGCAAATAATAATACGCTGGTGCAGATGAAGAATGTATTGTGCGGGACAATGAGCCTGGCGGATTACAACAAGAATATGAACCTGCTCATTTCTGATGCACATAACAGCAACAGTGAAAACTCAAAGCTGGAAATTGCAAATTCTGTCTGGCTGAAGGATATGAAGGGTCTGACGCTGAAAGAGAGCTTTGTTAAAACCTGTAAGGAACAGTTCAATGCTGAAATGTTCAAAGCTCCCTTTGATAAGAGCACGGTGGAGAGTATCAATGGATGGGTAAACGAAAAAACACACAACATGATACCGAGAATAGTTGAAACTCTGGACGCAAACGCAAGAGCAGTGCTTGTGAACTGTGTGGCTTTTGATTCAAAGTGGGCTGTCCCCTATGATGAGGATCAGATAAAGGAAAACTGCGAGTTTACAAACGCAAATGGTGAAAAGACAAACTGCACCATGCTGAGTTCAAAAGAAAAGCTCTACGTTGAAGGAGAGCATGAAACAGGCTTTGTTAAAGAATACAGCGGCGGTAAATATGCCTTTATGGCAGTTCTCCCCAATGAGGGTGCGGGAATTTACGAATATGTGTCTTCCCTTACAGCCGACCGTTTTGCAAAGCTTTACAAAGAAAGAACAGGCAGATATGATGTTAAAACAAAAACACCTCAGTTTAAATATGACTATGATATAAACCTCAATGAAACACTGCGTGGTATGGGTATGGAGGAAGCATTTACCATGAATGCGGATTTCTCCAATATGACAGGAGATAAGTCGCTTTATATCGGCTCTGTGCTTCACAAGACCCATATCGAGCTTGACGCAAACGGGACAAAGGCTGCGGCTGCTACCGCTGTTACAATGGATGCAAATTGTGCTTTGGATGAGTCACTGCCTAAAACCGTTTATCTGGACAGACCCTTTGTATACGCAATTATGGATACCCGGACCGGTCTGCCCGTGTTTATGGGTACGGTGTGTGATCCAAGCGTTCAATAATTCACAAAATATCCTTGAATGTGTGGGGGCAGTGTGATATAATCATTGATGTAAGGAAATTGATTTCCGAATAATCTTCTAATAGGAGGAATGTAAAATGTCAATGTATATCACCTGTCTGGACCTTGAGGGAGTTCTTGTGCCTGAGATATGGATCGCCTTTGCAGAGGCAAGCGGTATCCCGGAGCTGAGAAAAACAACCCGTGACGAGCCTGATTACGACAAGCTGATGAAGTACCGCCTTGCTATACTCAAAGAGCACGGACTCGGCTTGAAGGAGATCCAGGAAACTATTGCCAAGATCGACCCTATGCCGGGCGCAAAGGAGTTTCTTGATAAGCTCAGAGATCTTTCACAGGTTATAATTATAAGCGATACATTCACACAGTTCGCAAAGCCGCTGATGAAAAAGCTGGGTATGCCCACGATCTTTTGCAACACTCTTGAAGTAGCAGATAACGGTGAGATCACAGGATACAAAATGCGTGTTGAAAAGTCAAAGTACACCACCGTCAAGGCACTTCAGTCGATCGGCTTTGAAACTATCGCTTCCGGTGACAGCCACAACGACCTTGGTATGATAAAGGCAAGCAAAGCAGGTTTCCTGTTCAAAAGCCCTGACAACATCAAGGCTGATAACCCCGATATCCCGGCGTATGAAACATACGATGAGCTTTACGAGGCTATCAAGAACGCAATGGACTAACAGAATAGCAAAAACGGACCTGAAATGATTTCAAGTCCGTTTTTTTGTACTCTTTTTTATTCTATCGTTCCGCCGCCGATAAGATAGTCACCGTCATAGAAAACTACTGCCTGTCCCTTGCAGATCGCCTTGTGCGGCTGCTCAAAGTCCACTCTTACACGCTTTTCACCGATCGGTGTCACCGTGCAGGGAACGTCCTGTTGATGATACCTTGTACAAGCTGTACATTTTATTGGACTGTTAAGCCGGTCTGTTGTAAGCATATTTACCTCACACGCCGTGAGGGTAGTTCTCGTCAGCTTATCGGGGGTGCCCATTATCAGTCTGTTGCCTGCGATGTCCTTTTCTATAACAAACAGCGGTTCACTGTATGAAACACCAACGCCCTTGCGCTG
>AUXO011953815.1_pt1 | contig 12832 bp, 7 predicted proteins | sample 768731 | NCBI WGS metagenome assembly AUXO01 (sample SAMN02715735, study PRJNA202380) | gut metagenome | biome: sheep rumen | host: Ovis aries | place: New Zealand: Palmerston North
TGCTTTGCCGTGTAGGCTCTGACTGCAAAGAAGCCAAATGTAAGGAGTATGCCGGTTACGATGCCAAGAAAGTATGAAAGTCCTTTACTCATATGTGTAAGTGTTTAATTATGCCAGTTTCTGAATGTGTTTCTTATCGTACTTCCTGATGTAGTCCAGGAGCTTCTTGCCTTGGAGGATCTTGATGTCGGCTGCGAGGCCGATGACGAAGCGGCCGGCGCCTTCGACGCTGTTGATGGTGGTCCGGAGGACCCAGTTGCCATCCTCCCGCTTGAGGTCTCTTTCCGCAAGCGGATACTCCTCAACCAGGAGGCTCTTGGCGCGAGTGTTCAGCTGCAGGACCACCTTCTCTACCGGTGAGCCGGTCATCCGGAACACATCCGGTTTTTTGACCTCGTGCTTATCCTCGAAGGCCCAGGGCGTCTCGGTAGCCTCAACGGAATGGATGCGCATCACCTTGAACACCCGGCTGTCACCTTTCTCCACGTCGTAGGCCCAGACATCAATCATGTTGGGGGTGAAAGCGAAGGGTTCCACCAGACGGTCCCGCATTTCGTCGCTATGGGCCGATTCGTAGCCGCGAAGTACCACCTGCACCTTCTCCCGAATGGCATCGTTCAGCGCCTCGATATTGGCCGAATTTGCCGTGTTGTCGATGTAATTGGCAATGCTGGTGCAATCATAGACACTGGCCAGCTTCCGCTGCAGACTCCGCTTGAGCGCATTGTTGTTGTCGATGCCCTCGATCATCTTCGCCGCCAGGTAGGCTTCCTCGTCGGTGAAATAGATGAGCTTCTTGAAGTCGGTGAGGCCCCGGGCCACCTTCCCCATCTGGTACACATTGCCGTAGAGCTTGTTCACCACAAAGCCTGCCTCGCGGATCGTGTCAATGTACCGGTAAACCGTGCGCGTTGTAACCCCCATTTCCTGCGCGAGCGAATCAATCGTCCGGGAAACATTCCCCGTGAGCAGCTTCATCAAGCGAAGCAGTTTGGATATTTTGTGGGTGTCCATAGGTGGCTATTTCTTGCTTTCGGCCGATTTCTTAAAATACGCAGCAATCTTCTCAAATTTACCGTCAACTTCCCCTCCACCATAGCCGAAGGTCGAGTCGGATTGCCCATTTACCTTGAGCCCAATAGGTGCAATACCTACCAGTTCCCAGCCTTCTTTGCCTAGTTCATTGAAAGCTTTCTCCATCTTCTGGTCCGGTGCGAGCTCTACGATTTTGTATTTGAAAGTAAGCATACGGTTCATACTTGGTTATTAATTGTCACCCGTAAATTAGAGAGTAATAATGGCTTTAGAGTAATTGCCATAGTTCTATGATTGACGGGGTTGCATTGCAAAGTTACAAAAAAAATCTCCATTCGCCTCAGTCAGAACAACTCATCTTCTTCTGCATTCTTTTAATTAATAAAATGTGATTCGATGTTAAAAAATTTGGATCGAAACAAAAAAGTCTGTACCTTTGAGTCGCCGTTTCAGAAATGTATGAAAGAAGTAAGAGTCATAGAGCTGTTTGCAGGGGTAGGAGGATTCCGAGTAGGTCTTGATAGGGCCGATGCGGACTTCTTCAAGACCATCTGGGCCAATCAGTGGGAACCCGCCACGAAGGTCCAGCATGCAGCTATGGTCTATGAAAAGAACTTCGGTGCTGGCAGCGTTGTCAATGATGATATCAATCTGGTAAAAACAGAGGACATTCCGGACCACGATATGCTCGTTGGCGGTTTCCCATGCCAGGACTACTCTGTGGCCAACACCCTGAGCCGTTCCGGTGGCATTGAGGGCAAGAAAGGCGTCCTTTGGTGGTCCATATACCGCATCCTCAAAGAAAAGGGCGAGAGACGTCCTGCAGTAGTCTTTCTGGAGAATGTGGACCGTTTGCTGCTTTCACCGGCAAAGCAGCGTGGACGCGACTTCGCAATCATCCTTGAATGCTTAAATGAGCTGGGTTACATCGTTGAATGGCGCGTTATTAATGCAGCCGAGTATTCGATGCCCCAGAAACGTCGTCGTACCTACATCGTAGGCTATAAGAAAGATGGCGTCATTGGTCAGGGTTTCACTAAGCCGGATGATTGGGTGTTTCACTCTGGAATCTTTGCAAAGGCTTTCCCTATTTTGGCAGAAGAAAAGCTGCCTACTCTCCGAAGGATTAAACTCTCTGATAAGAAGAAGGACCGTCTAGTGGACATTACAGAGGCTTTCAATAGTTCCAACATAGACCGTCCATTTGAGAACAGCGGCGTGATGATTGACGGAATTGCTTATTCCACGTCAACCATCCCGGTCTGTGATGATAAGCCAATGACCATTCGTGACATCATGGTCACACCCGAAGAAGTGCCTGCAGAGTTTTATGTTCCCGAGGCTCAAATCGAGCGTTGGAAATATTTCAAAGGCACCAAACGTGAGCTGCGCACCAGAAAGGACGGTGGCCAGTATTTCTACACAGAAGGTGGAATGGATTTCCCGGATTCGATTGATAAGCCGTCAAGGACTATCATCACCTCAGAAGGCGGAAAAAGCCCGGACCGCTGTCGGCACGTCATCCAGGACCAGACCGGCCGCTTGCGCCGCTTGGTTCCGGTAGAATTGGAGCGTCTCAACATGTTCCCCTCTGACCATACCAAGTTACAAGGCGTGGATAACGGCAAAAGAGCCTTCTTGATGGGTAATGCCCTGGTCTGCGGAATCATTACCCGAGTGGGCAAAGAACTGGAATCCAGGCTGAAAGGATAAAAGAAATGCGAGGCGTTAAACCTCGCATTCTCTTATTTTGCCTCCTCCACAATCGACTTGATGTAATCGTGATTGAACCAGTAGCAGTATTTCTTGGCTGTTCCACCATTGGGATTTGCCGTGACATCTGCTGCATTCTTGGCTTTAGGCCGCACATGGAATTTCCTATGTTCACTCTCGCGCCAGAAGGCTTCAGGAGCAATGGTGTTATTCTTTACCGCGTTCTTGATGTTAAGCCAGTAGCCAGACGCTTCATCAAGGTCTTTTACGGGCATTGTCCAGAAGAAGGCCTTCTTTAAGCGTACTTGTTCATCCTCTCCTTCTTGGAAGACGATGAACAGAAAGCGGCCGGTGAATATATCGTACAGACGTGACTCATACCAGTCATCTTCCTTCAGGATATCAAAGTAGTTGATGTTCTCAAACGACATGGCCTCGGCAGGACGACCGTTCTTGTTAAGGCGGATGGTCTTGATGACGATGCCGGACTTGATGAATTCGTCGGATTTTGTTACATCCTCGCCACGGGTCTCTCCTTCGGTGAGGATTTCGTTAGCTATTAGGAAATACTTGCTCTTTGCGCCTGTGGTAGGAGCATGGAGCTCTTTCACCAACTCATCATAGGTTTTTCCGAAATAAGGCTTGAATCGATCCAGGAGGATGTCCTCAAAACTCTTCTCACGTAGCTCCTCTTCCTCAATCAAGTGTGGGCCATAGCCATGCACCAAGGCGGATGTGTTGTAGGTCCCCTGTCCACCAGTCTTTTCGGCAAAGGCCAGGATGGTCCGCATGTACTGTGTTTTCAGCGAGAAGGCCCGTTTGGGCGCCGGAATCTCAGCACGTGTCCCGTCTGGGAGATTGTAATAGACATCAGAGTCTCCCTTCTGACCTTTCCGGCAGGCTCCAAGATAGGTCGTATCTCCTTCAGAGAGTTCGTGGGCCTTGCCTGCGCGGATTTTGCCTATAATCTTCTCGTAATCCTGCTTCATGATGAGCAGGTCCTTATCCGGAATCTGCCACAGAACGGAGTAGATGAAAAGCAACTGCTGGACCGGGACATCTGCCTCGTGGAGGTAGAAGAGAATCAGCATGTAGGCGCACTTCAGGTAAACGTGGGACTGCTCAAAGGGTTTATCCTGGTCAGCATCATAGTCAATCATCGTACAGACCAGGCGTTCCTTAATAGTAAGCACCTTGTTTTTGAGCTCTTTGAGAGGCGTTACTTTCAGTTCAAGGCCGGCATCTGAGAAGTCCGCATCCGGATTAGAGTTGACATCATACCCGAAATAATACTCCTCGACCAACTGGCCAAGGCGCCCTTTTCCTTTACGGGCTTAAATAACGTCCGGAGCAATGGCTTGCTCCAAAGACTTACCGAGGAGCAGCTTACTATACTCCAATATGGACCACTTGTCGGTCCTATCGTAGTTTTGAACCATGTCTACAATAAATCTTTGAAGAATCCGTATTCTGGGTCAACCAAAGCCCTACGATCCAGACCCATATTTCGATATTCACATGACGTCTCAGAAATCATACAACAGGAGAAACACGCTGCATAATTAAGCGTTTCATCATGTTCCCAACAAACTGGGTCAGAAGAACAATTGAGAGCACGCGTTAATGCTTTCGTAAATATACGTTCAATCAGCTTTGGTTGTCCTTGCCATACTAGTCCTCCCATACCACCTTCTGCGCCATCCGTAGTGTATATCAAAATGCCACACATTCGTTTGGAATAATAAATACGCTCTGAGAGACTTGCAGAAGGGTAGCCACATGAAAACTCCAATTCCTTAATAATCAAATGCGAAAGCGTGTGTAGTACGTAGAAGGCAGGTGCGCCATATGTGTCTAGTACCATACTAACTTGGCTACCAAGTTTTGTGTCTCTGTTCGTATACTTCTCAGAATTCTTCTGGCACCAATTATCTAGATACTCTTTATTAAGCTCAAAGAAAAGACCTTCACCATAAACCTGGTTGGCAGGGAGAACTCTTACCTTGAATGGATTAGCTCCGTAAATCTTACAACCTTCCGGATATTGTATTCCGGTATCTGTCTTTACAGGCTGCTGAATAGAAACGCGATAAAAGTTAGTTTGTGCCTTTGTCACGCACAGTGTCTCAACCTGACTAATCTGAGAGAAGAAGGGAGAGAGTGTCTCGGGCATCTCAATATTACGGAAACTGAGTTTAGGATGGGATAGAGATTCCTGCTTGGTAAATGCTGCGTACTCCTGGAAACGATAATCTTCAACTTTATCTCCATCTCTATCACCTTTCAACTTATCATCATCCAGGAACCGTTTCTTGATGTTCTCTGCCTCTGACTCAGATAGCTCAATATCAGCGGCCAGTTCTAATTCATCAATAAAGTCTCCATCATTATGATAGGACTCATCCCAATACTCCTTTCTGGTTTTTCCTGTGTTCTCGGAAGAATAATCTTTGTAGGCATTGTTGATAAGCCAATCGTAAGCTTTCTGCTCAGTTTCAGAAAGGACAAATTGTGTACTAAAAGAGAGGCTTGCTTTAGGAATATATAAACTGCTGAAGGCTTCCGCGTAATATACGCTATTACTGGTTACTAGGGCAACTCTCATGGTCTCATCATCATTTTTACCCCGCACCTTACATTCTTTATCTCTATCAAAGCCACCAGTTTCTTTCCCAAGCCACGGCTTCTCTCTTGAGCATTTAGGTCTCAAGTTCATGATACCTTCCAGGGATACAACTTCTTTGCACTTGTCACATTTTAGCACTCCAAATCCCTCAGAGTGGTTCTTGTTTTCCGAATAAAAGATTTCATGTCGTCCACCCTTCTCACAATCACAGTCAGAGAATCCAAACAAATCGTATCCGCGCTTAAAAATGCCAAGACCTTCTTTGATTCGGGCACTGAAAAACTTATCCCAAGGAACGTCAGAAACGTGACCGTTAGGACAGATTAGCACAAACGGCATTTGGGTTAGAAGTGCATATTCTTTTCGCTCTTCACCATCCCAGATATATGTACGCCCAGTAGGGCTTGAGGCATCTCTTGGTGGCGCGAAAGTGTTGAGTCTTCTAAACTTACCCTTCCACAAGTCCTTCCAATAATCGTATGGATGAAGGAAATTTGTCTTTTGACTAACCATCCACCTAGGGAAAACTATTCCCGGGACAACGAACCAGTCTTCGCAGTTGCTGGGGGAATAATCATTTGGCTCTAAATATTTCTTAAAGAGAGGGTTATTCTTAACATCTACAGTGTTAAACCTCTCATTAATCTGCATATGTGGAATAGCAACCAGACAGCTCAAATTGGGTAGCCCTTCGTCCTTCTTTAGATACTGAAGGAAGCGTTCATCCTCGACCACTTCAACTGCGGCCTTTTCCTCAATTTCTTCTGGGGTAAGATTGGGATTTTGTAGGAGCTTTTTTTCAACGCGTTGGATGAATTTCCAATTCTCAATTGAAAGAGGCATGATGGAGAAACCCAACCGCGTATTAATAACAGCACCTACCCCTGCGTTTGATGACAAGAGTTTGTATTGATCGACGCTATGATTTAGCGCTCTGGAAGAATGTATGTTCATATTTCGTTATTCACTTTAATAACTGAACCAGCTGGTACGGTACGCACACTCTTGGGCACAACCCAATGTGTACTCTCCTTTTCCTCATCATAAGAATCAGTTGAAATGTATAGCGCATTCTTATCATAAGAATACTTGGAAGGTTGCCTCTCCTTCCATTCAGAGAAGGCTTCCTTAATAAAAGCTTGAATGTTGGCGAGGGATTCATCAGTAAATACTTCCCTCAACTGTGAATCTGTCTCGAGTTTGTTCCGGGAAAGTCTTTCACTGAAATAATCATCTAGGAGCTTAGTAATCTTCTTTACCTGCTCATCATTAAGATTTCTAGCATCCTGATTACTGGCCAATTCTGGGACTAAATGGCGTGTGATGGTCCCTAACAGAAGCGGCATATAGCGTTCTATGGCCTTTGATGAGAAGGGGGTGATAGAGATGGGCTCGACATAGTAGTAGAGCTTCTCATGGAATTCTCTAAATCTTTCAAAATGAGATAAGTCCCTAGCCCTAAATGGATTATGTAGAGTAAAGACAATACCCATATCATCACGAGCCACACGAGAGGAAGCCTGTATATACTCAGCCTTGTTTCTGGGCATTGAGTTAATAATCATAAGATTAAACCTTGATACGTCAATGCCGACAGAAATCATATTAGTTGCTAGAATAAAGTCAGGTGGAGTCAATATGGAATGTCGTTCTCCATCTTCATTGTACGGCAGACGCTTTATCGGTGACCAGCTGGTTTGAACCTTTTCAAGAGTTTTTACGACCTCCGGCCCCGTCAGACGACCGGTTAATTCAGATTCATGCATCGAACCATCGAAAGAGTAAAAACACTGGAGCATCTTACCAGGGCGCATCACTCTACGGAATAAACGTCTTGCGTATTTAGTGAATTCAGTATAGAATTGGACATCAGTAGTGCCCACTTCCTTGAGGCTATTGAAATAGGAGATAAGCGAGTAATAATAATCTGCTGCTTTGACAAACTCATTATTGTTCAGAAGGCTAATATGCTCAAGTTCAAAGATTGCGCGATGAACAAAGCAGCAAGCCGCCAGCCTGACTTGAACAAACATCGCAGTTCTACCAGTTGGCAGGATTCCCACATATTTTCTCTTGGAAATGAACTCCTCATTATTATTAACTATACGTCTCTTATAAAAAGCAAAGAATGAGTCATCATAGTTGATTCCGTTCTTAGGGAAGATGTTAACCTGTCTATCGTAGAGCGCTTTTATTTGCAACGAGGTATTTCTAGTTGTCGCAGTGGATGAAATGACTTTGGGCCTAATCAAAATAGGTTTCCCGGCGGGATTCTGAGCTTCCCTCGTGCACAAGTAATCGATGGCACATTCAAACAATCCGACAGCGGAGCCGAGAGTGCCTTGTAGGAGATGCAATTCATCCTGGATGATTAAATCCGGGGTTAAACCATCTTGTGTTTTAAAGAGTCTCCTGGAATCCTTATCCTTCTTGGAATCGACATTGTGCGCAATCATTGCAAACTTATCAACTGTACCAAACAGGAGTGTGGGAGGGGTCTTATAAATCAATTCATCACACAATAATACCGGTAGTTTGTCTCCAAATGCGCAAGAGGCATTTTTACAATAAAAGACGCCGTCAGTATCATTCCATGCTAACTCTTTTCCACACCAAGGACAGTGCCCAAGCGGAATCTTGGAATCTTTCCCTTCTTGCCATTTTGAGGCTTCTTCTCTCAATCCATCATCCCCGGATAACTTATTGGGGAGCGCGTCATTACCAACAAACAATCCAATCGAAATCTCTTCCTTGCCAAGATGATAGTTGCCCCATTTGCGAATTTGCTCCAGGGCAAAGATGAGTCTTGTAGCCCTTTGGAACTGCTGGGTGGCTAATAGTCTGAGGGTATAACGCATTATGGCCGTGGTACCTCCACCTCCCGTTTTTTTCTTAGCATTTGTTATCCTACGATATAGAATCGTCAGAGCAATAATACCCAAATATGATTCAGTCTTACCGCCACCTGTTGGGAACCAGACAAGATCTACCAAGTCGTTTCTTGCCTTCCAATCAGTATCATCCTTTCGCTGAATAATCCCATCAAGATTAAGTAATATAAATGCCAACTGGAAAGGACGCCAAGCAGCTGGTTGGCCAATATTAAAGATATCATCACTTTGTTCTGAATAGAATAACTCGGATGTATCCTCTAATTCTTCACGTAGATAATCCCGGTTGGCTTTTTGTGAATGCCACATCTGAATAAACATGGCGGTATTCATCAATCTGAATACTGACATATTACGTTCATCAGAAAGCATCTCAATATTAGCTACCATGCGGCGATAATCTGATAGACAACCGCTTTGAATATCCTTTGCGTATTGAGGAAACGTAGTATCGTTTAATGTGTTATCTATCCAGCTCTTGTAAACATCAACGAATGATTTTAGAGCGTTGACAATATCCTTATTTTTGGTTCCTTTGTTAAGTGTTGAAAGCCATTTGATTTGTAGTGCCGTAGTATCGGATAATGCATTCTCGACTTCTTTCACTCCATTGTGAATCCTAAGGAGTTTCGGCGCTGTATCAACGTCTGGGATATTGTACTCCGGAAGGAACTCTGACCAAACAGACACAGAATCCTTAGCTTCAGCCCAGTTAACGGAACAGAAGTGACCTACACCATAATCCTTGACATTGCGGTAAATGTATTTGAGCTTTTCTGATTCATCATCCGCGTCTTCAAAGCTATTTACCGGGCGATATGGTGATAGGTTTTTACTCTCAATCTCGGCCTTTATCCCGAAGAAGGAACGTTTATTTACTCCATCCGTAACGATTGAATAGAGACGCGTTTGTGTTTCTTCGAAAGAGTCTGATGTGTTGACAAGTTGAATCTTAAGATAAGTTTTGTCGTTTGATTCGTTTCGAGTATCCTTCGTGACCTGGAAACAAAGTGACAGAGATGCTTGGCGCGTAACCGTAAGTCTCTTCTTTTTGGATTCTTCCTCGTTATTAGAGTCCTCCTCGATATTCTCCTCAAACTCGAATTTCACGACTTGACTAATTGAGGGAGTATCTTTGTAGAGGATTGATTTCTTTTGCTGGTCCAGCAGGGTGAAATCTATTTCCGACAAGTCAACTTCTTTGCAAAAGTCTTCAGCATACCAAAAGCCATAATCACGTGCATCAAGGACTGCCATTAACTCTCTGAAATATGACAGTTCAGCCTCCCTCTTTTCAATCCTCTCAACAATGGTTTTGATTTGCTCAGCTTCACCCTCCTGCGTTTTAGTGCTCTTGAGCCTCTCAAAAAGGCGTTCTTTATAAGTGGTCAGATACTTAAAACCGCGAATCTCTGAAAAGACTGGACGCTCTAGTTTTTCCAGCTGGGAGAAGCGTTCACATTCAATCTGATCTATTGCATCTAAACTTTTCTTTATTTCATTATGACGATTGCCGGAACTGGTTACTATAAAAAGCTTATCACCTTCCAAGATGAAATAATCAGTCATCTTACTGGAGAATTCTCCTTGATGTACATCAGTCTTAGCGATTGCTGCAACACCATCTTTATCCTCATCAGCCACAGAGACATATAAATTCCCGGCGTCTTTAACGTTCAACTTCCTGTAGTACCGTCCAGATACGCGAAGGCGAAAATCAGATGGATGTATTTCGGACTTGTCAAAGCAGACTGAAATGCCGAAGTTCTGCGGATACCTTTGATTAATCTGCAGGGACTCATTCTCCTCTAAGGTGTCATCATCATTATTATTCTCACTCTGCTGGTCACTTGTTGAAAGAGCGTTTTCACTATCGTCACCGATGCTATCATCTACGACTTCCGTCTCCGTCAAGGGATTGTCAGCAGCCCTCAACTCGGCATTCCCATTATCCTTTTTTTCTGGGAATAGAATTGCGGAGCAATAAACGGATCCAGGAGAGGTATTGATTACCTCGCCTGTGACAGATTCATCTTTAATCCCGAAACGATTCCGGCAAACGCCTGGACCAATCAATTGTTCATGGACAAAACTAAGAAGTGAATCTCGTTTCTCTTGAATATATTTGTTACTCGCCATAGCGTTTGATTTGTTTTATTTCTTTAAGGTTCAGATGTGAGAGAACATCATCCGTTACCATCTGCAAATATTCCTCGGAATCAATACCTATTAGGTCTAAAGAATCTGGAATACTGTGCTCCATTGCCTTGTATGTAGTCAAATCTTCTGAATACTTGAATATATCATTCAGTAACTCATCAAGCAAACTATTCTGGTTTCGGGTCTTATTCTTTTGACGTATTTTCTTACGTCTCATAATGATATAATACGTTCCGTAAATCTCAAAACCAAGATACTTAAGGACCGAATCCATACTCTGTCGGTCTCTTGGAAGAATCATTTGATAATTGAAATCGTACCAGTTCTTAAAGGCATTCATTTTGAGAGATATACCGGCCTTTTCAATGACTTCTTCATAAACATTTTTCTCTCCGAATTGTAAAACCTTCCACTCAAGTAAAAGTCGCCATAACTCTTCTTTAGACTTCATAGCACTTTCGCCTATTTCAGGGACGAAATGACGTCTTATTTCTTCTTCCAGGTTAGAGTCCTTGCTCGCCGACTTTTCAATAAACGGGGTAAGGTAGCTCTCTAAATCACTGGCCAACTGGATTTTCTTTCCTTCATACTCTTCGAGCAAATCAGACGCTCTAACCAGCTCTCTATGTTCATCTTCCTCAACAATAAGCAACTCCGATTCTGGTATTGTGCGTTTTTTCCCATCAACTGTAACAATCGATAGCTTGTTCTGACTATATGTATAATCGCCAGAATCATATTCCATATAGAAGCCGGAATCACTGTCTCCAACTGGACGACTTTTAGGAACAGCTTTCCAACCTAACACATCCTTCCTATAATCAATCCCCAGCAATTTATTATAAGTAGAATTAAGTTCATAATTGCTTACATCCAGCTTATTCTGAAAAATCGGAACGTTAATAATCTCAAGGACTCTTTGTCCGGATTCGAGATGATATGGATCGTATGAATTAGGATAGATGGAAGCCTCTTTATAATAGCGCATGAAACGCAACACTACTATATTGCGACGTAGAATTTGATTAGAGCCTTTTACTAACTTTAAATCCCCCACCTTGTAGAATTTAATGTCATGTGCTGGGAATAATGCACAGATATCGTCTTTAATAACCGAGGGGGTATAACCGTCTATGACCATAGCAAAGCCCAAAGTAGTAGGGCTAAGAAAGCTTAGGATTTGTTCGCGTATTTCAGTCTTCCATTGATTCTGAATGTAGCTAAATACAACAGGATGATCTGGCCTTTGATATTCAGGGTCTTCCTCTGTCAAATATTCAAAAAACGCCTCCTTGGATGCCGGGCCGGCACATAATGATAGGATATTACGTTTGCTAGTAGGGAAACGGGCACCGTCTAACATCACTGCTATTTCGCTCCTAATAATATCGTCATTATCTTTGGTCTGGCAATAATACCTTTTGTAATCTGGCCTTGGGGCCTGTGGGTTCAAATCAAGAACTTCGTCAAACTGGAGGCAAAAGAAGTCATTATAATTCCTTCCAACGTTAAAAATCCTTTCTAGCCTTGTCTTATCGGATAGAATCTTACCAACAGTGTAGTCGTGATCCACTAAGACAAACACAAAGAAATTCTTAATGTCGAATCCTAGTTGAGCTATTTGTTCAATACGTCCTTTACTAAAGGACTTAAACCTGTTGGAATTATAATAAATCATATACGCATTTCCAGACACAGAATCTTTAATGCGTTTGTAGTATGTTTTAACTTTATCCTTAAGTTGATTAGCATCCAAATCCGGGTTAACATACAAGCTCTTCTCCCTACGATACGAGGGCTCAAAGAAGTCTACAAGAAGACTATATCTGCTGTCGCAAACCTCCTGATCTTTACAAATGAGTAGGTTATACTCGGATTTATCAGTTTCTGAAAGACTTGATGCTATATTATTTATCTTTTTCTTATACTTACTAAGGGCATACCCAAAACAAGTTTCCTTTCCATCATATTGAACTTTCCGGTTGAAGGCCTTATACTCCTGCGTTCCTGCTGTTGGAATATGCAAGCCATGAGTATTGATAAACGCAATATCCTTTCGTACATTGCTAATTGCCTTTTCATTGAAAACGCCTAAGCGAATAGTAAGATATTTCGCAAGGAGCTTTCTCATGTCATCATTAGCCCCTAGCATATAGAAAATAGGGATTTGAGGTGACACGCCGGATTTCTTTTGATAATAGGAGATGTAGTTATCTACCAGGGAAAGAAAAGGCCTATATAATGTAAGGACCGTAAGTTCTTCTTCACTCATATCAAGAGCCATTACTCCTATAATGGCCTGGCATAAGTTAGACTCGTTATGTAGAACGTATTTGAAACTCTCGGTCATACTTTCCAGTTAAAATCCAAATAAAATTGGATTCCGTTAATTTGGTTTAACTTATAT
>AUXO015136342.1_pt1 | contig 12830 bp, 7 predicted proteins | sample 768731 | NCBI WGS metagenome assembly AUXO01 (sample SAMN02715735, study PRJNA202380) | gut metagenome | biome: sheep rumen | host: Ovis aries | place: New Zealand: Palmerston North
CGGGACAACTTGATTAAAAGTCAAGTGCTCTACCACCTGAGCTAATAGCCCGTGTAGCAGTTTTCTGCATAACTGCTTTTATATATTACACTATTTTTTCTGGGCTGTCAACCATTTTTTTAATTATTTTTTTCAATTATTGCAATTTCTATAATTGAATTTTTCGCAAAATTGCACATCTCATTTCCCTGTATACTTGAATTGACAAGCTTTAGAGTAGTGTTTTATGATACTACCTGTAGCTAATTTATCACTATTTCACCCAGAGGACTAGATGCCAATCATTTTTCTCTAATGTTCACATTTTTCAAAAGAGGCAGCAGAGAAAATCTCCTTGACTCTTTCTTTTAAATATACATTATCAAATAAAGAGGTATAAATAAAAACTATTTATACCTCTTCTTTAGAAATCTATTAAGCTTCTACTAATTTAATCATAGCTTGACGTAATTTATTTAGTTTTGTTTCTGAATCTTTAAATGATTTACCTTTAACACCCATATATAGTTTGATTTTTGGTTCTGTTCCAGAAGGACGTACACAACACCAAGCACCATTTCCTAAATCAAAGTATAAAACATTTGATGTTGGAAGACCAGTCTTGCTCTCTTTCTTTGTTTTCATGTTTATTACCTTATCAAGCTTGTAGTCTCTAAATTCTACTACTGTATTATCGCCTATTTTGGTAGGAGTTGATTCTCTTACGCTATTCATTATCTCTTGAATCTTTTCAGCGCCATCTGCTCCCTTTAACGTAAATGTGGCTATAGTCTCTTTGTAATATCCATATTTCTCATAGATATTTACCATTTGATCCCATAATGTAAGTCCTTTGTCTGCATAATATGCTGCAGCTTCACAAAGCATCATAACAGCAACAATTGAATCTTTATCTCTTGCATGTGTTCCAACTAGACATCCATAACTTTCTTCAAAACCAAATAAAAATGTATTGCTACCATTAGTTTCAAATTGTCTAATCTTCTCCCCTATATATTTAAATCCTGTCAATGTTTCAATAAACTCTATTCCATATTCTTTACTAATAGCTTGTGCTAAGTTAGATGAAACAATTGTTGTAACTAAAGCACCATTTTTTGGTAATGTTTTCTTAGCCTTCATTTGAGATAAAATATATTCTGCAATTAGAAGACCTGACATATTTCCTGTAAATGACTTGTATTCGCCTGTTTTTGAATCTTTTGCGTATACTCCTAATCTATCAGCATCAGGATCTGTTGCAAGCACTAGATCTGCATCTTTTTCTTTTGCCAAGTTCAAAGCCATTGTAAATGCTTTAGGATCTTCTGGATTTGGTAATTCTACAGTTGGAAAATCTCCATTTGGTAATTCTTGTTGAGGAACAACATAGACATGTTCAAATCCTAATTTATTTAAAATTGTTTGAACTGGAATATTTCCTGTTCCATGCAATGGTGTATATACGATCTTTAGGTCTTTATGTTTTTTAATAATATCTTTATTGATTGAAAGCTTTTCTAATTCTTCAAAGTACAATTTATCTAAAGCACTTCCAACCTCAATATATAATTTTTGTTTCTTAGCTTCTTCTAATGTTATCTTTCTAATTAGTGAGTAATCTTTAACTCTATTAACTTCTGCAATTATTTCTTTATCTACTGGTGATGTAATTTGTGCTCCATCTGACCAATAAACTTTATATCCATTATATTCTGCGGGATTATGACTAGCTGTAATCATTACTCCAGCTACTGCTTTTAGTTGTCTCATTGCAAATGATAATTGTGGAACTGATCTTAATGATTCATAGATATATGTCTTTATTCCATTAGCATTTAAACATAAGGCTGTTGCTCTAGCAAATTCAAATGACATATTTCTAGAATCATATGCTATTGCCACACCATTATCTTGTAATCCAAGTCTTGAAATATAATTTGCTAATCCTTGAGTTGCTTTTGTAACAGTATAAACATTCATTCTATTTATACCATTTCCAATTATTCCGCGCATTCCTGCAGTTCCAAATTCTAATTCTTTATAAAATCTATCTTTGATTTCTTCTTCATCACCACGTATTGATTGAAGTTCCATTCTTGTCTCTTCATCAAAAACTGGATTTGTGCACCAATCATTATATTTTTTCATTCTTTCGACTTTATTATTATAGTCTGTATATAACTTTCTAGCTGTTTCAGGGCTATCAGGGCCCTCAGCATTTTTAATTGGTGCAAATTCTTCTTCTCTTTTTACTCTCAATACTGCAACATCGTCTAGCATTTCATATGAGTCAAAGATAAACATTTCAAATTTATATGCATTTGGTTTCTTTCCAACTACTATTTTGCCATTTTCATCCATATAAGTTGCTTTTTTAAAGGCTATATGATAAGGCAATTTCATATTACAAACCTTTGCTAATCCTTTAATATTATATAAGTGGAAAATAGCATTAGCATCACCATATACTAATGAACCATAATCATCTCTTAAGTTAGCCATTTCATCAGAAATCTCAGTATACTCTACAACACCAACTTTTTTATTCTTTTTACAGAACACACCAACTTTTTCTTTTGGGTCAGTCTTTTCGATAGATTTTACTGAACCTAATACTTTTTTATCAATACTTAATCCAATTAGTATTGGATCTATTGGTTTTACTAAAACATTATCAACACCACTAATGAATACCCATTCAATGCCATCAACTTCCATATCTTCTATGATTCCGCTGTCATACATTGATTGTAATGTTCCACCATGACCATTAGCAGCAAGTTTAACAAATCCGTTTTCGTCAAGTAATATTTTGCCATTTGTGCCAACCATTGGTAATTCACCCTGGATAAAGAAATGAATTGCATCTTTAGGATAGCCAAAATAATTATTCTTTTCAAAGAATGCAACTGTTTCATCATTATTTTGGTGACTTGTCATTATATACCAAGGAATAACAGTATCATAGTCTCTCCATGCTTTTTTAAATGTTTCACATATTAATTCAAATAAACTTTTATTTCCAGCAAGACCTAAATTATATGTTCCCTTTGGACCGGTGTGTCCTAATCTTGTTCCTTGCCCACCAGCCATAGTAACAACTGCAAATTTATTATATTTAATTGCCTCTATACCTTTTTTCTCGTAATTAATTCTTTCAGCAGCCGTTAATTTAGCTTTTTCTATATGCTCAATTGGCTCAATCAAATCATCTTCATGATTAATTGGACTTGTTGCTTGCTTATATAATTGTTCCATTAAATCAAAATCAATACTATTTATTTGATTTAATAATTTTTCTTTTTCGGATGCACTCATATCATCATATTTAAGTAATAAATGCTCTTGATTATACTTTTTTAATTTCTTTTTTAAATCCTTAAGATCAACGCCCATCCTTTTTCCTCCTATACAATGTTTTTTCTCTTATTTCGACAATTTAGACAATATTATAACAAATGGTCACTTAAGTCAAACAATTTTAAATAATTAATTAATATATTGCTTATAATTCTCAATATACAAAGCATATTGGAAGGTATTATGATTTTTGTGTGATTTTTATAATTTGTCAAATTTTAATAAATTTGTTATACATATTTTAATAAATATTTATTGTAAAATAGATTTTTGTATGATATATTATCAATTACTTGATAACCGAGCTTGAGTAAAAGTCTCAATCCCGGTTTAATTCTGTGCTTTAGGGGGAATTTAATTTTGGAAAAGTTAGTTGTTGAGGGTAGAACACAATTAAAAGGTGAAGTAACAATTAGTGGCGCAAAAAATGCGGCTGTTGCTATAATACCTGCTACACTTCTAGTTAATGGAATTTGCACAATAGATAATCTACCTGAGATTAGTGATGTAAAACAATATTGTGAAATTTTAAAGCATTTAGGTGCTAAGATATCTTGGGATAAACCAAACCAAGTTACTATAGATACAAGAGAAATATCAACATCAGTTGCTCCATTAGAAATAACAAGAAAATTTAGAGCTTCTTACTATTTAATAGGAGCATTATTGGGTCGTTGTCACAACGCTAAAGTTGGTAGCCCTGGTGGTTGTAATTTAGGGCAACGTCCTATAGATCAACACATAAAAGGATTTGAAGCATTAGGAGCAAATGTTACCGTTTCTTCTGGAAATATTACAGCAAAAGCAGACAAGCTAGTTGGCGCAAACATATATCTGGATGTTGTTTCTGTTGGAGCTACAATTAATGTTATGTTAGCCGCTGTTTTGGCAGAAGGAACTACTATTATAGATAACGTTGCTAAAGAACCACATGTTGTTGACGTTGCAAACTTTTTAAACACAATGGGAGCTGACATCCGTGGTGCAGGTACTGATACAATTAAAGTAAATGGTGTTAAAGAATTAAAAGGGAATTCTACATATTCTGTTGTTCCAGATCAAATCGAAGCAGGTACATTTATGGCTGCAGCAATTGCAACAGATGGTGATATAACAATAAAAAATTGTATTACCAAACACTTAGAGTCAATTATTGCAAAAATAGAAGAATTAGGCGGAATAGTTGATGCAAATGGTGACCACCTTAGAGTCACTGCTTCAGGCAGACCACATAAAGCAGTTATTAAAACATTGCCTTATCCAGGATTTCCTACAGATTTACAACCACAAGTAGGTGTATGTCTTGCTTTAGGAAACGGAACTAGCATAATCAATGAAAGTATTTGGGAATCTCGTTTCCAATATACAACTGAATTAAATAAAATGGGAGCACAAATCACAGCTTCTGGAAAGCAAGCTATATTTGAGGGTGTAGACGAATTATTCGGCGCTCCTGTTATGGCAACAGATTTAAGAGCTGGTGCTGCACTAATTATTGCAGGATGTGCTGCAAATGGAAAAACAGAAATATATAATCTAAACCATATAGATCGCGGATATGAAAATATTGAAGAAAAATTTAGAAATTTAGGTGCTCATATTAAAAGAGTACAAGAAAATGAGGAAATATAAGTGAAACAACAAAAGATAGAGTTTTGCAACTTATTTAGTGGCAGTTCTGGTAATTGTTCATTAGTAAAAACAAAACATACTAAGATACTTATAGATTGTGGTAGTAGTGGAAAAAAAATCGAAGAATCAATTCATTCAATTGATGAGCATTTGGAAGATATAGATGCTATACTTGTAACTCATGAACACGTCGACCATGTTCAAAGCTTAGGACTAATCTCAAGCAAATACAATATCCCTGTTTATGCAAATCAAGAAACTTGGAATGCTATGCCAAAACAAAGTTCTAAAATAGATGATGAAAACAAATTATTATTTATACCTAATGAAAGTTTTATTATTAATGATATTTTAGTAGAACCCTTTTCAATACCACATGATGCTGCAAATCCATGTGCATTTAACTTTATAGCAGGCGATAAAAAAATGAGTATTGCAACAGATTTAGGTCATATTACAGATGATATTTATAATAAATTAAAAGGAAGTATATTTGCATTAATAGAATCAAATTATGATACTGAAATATTAAAAGTATCTAGATATCCATTCTCACTTAAAAGAAGAATTTCTGGACCAAATGGACATTTATCAAATACAAATTCAGCTGAATTAATTTGTAAATTAATTAAAGATGATTTAAAACAAGTAATGTTAGGACATCTAAGTAAAGAAAATAATTTTCCAGAACTTGCATATCAAACAGCTGCTGAAGCAATGATGAATTCAAATATAGATATGAATGAGATTTCATTAAGTGTTGCTAATAGAATTAAATCAAGCGAAATAATAAAAATATAAAAAATAACGCAATCAAGGTTGCGTTATTTTTTAATGAAATATTGATAAATCTCATTTTTACTTACATTTCTATCTTTAGCAATTTGTTTAATAATATCCTTCTTATCCATTCCCTTCTTATTATAATATTCATAATGAGAATCTAAGTCCATATTAGATAAGTTATTTATCTCATTTTCTTTTTTAGATAATTTACTTCCTTCTATTATAATTACATATTCACCTTTGAAATCCACAATTTGTTCACTAATAGTGGATAATTTTCCCCTATAGAAGTATTCATGAATTTTGGTAAGCTCTTTAGCAACAACTACTCTCCTATCTTCTCCAAAAACATCTTTCATTAAATTTAATGTAGACTCTATTCTATGTGGAGCTTCATAAAAAATCATTGTTCTTGTATCAAATAACAATTCATTTAATTTTGCTCTTTTTTCAGATTGTGTACCATCCAAAAATCCTATAAACTCAAATTCTCTTGTAGCTAACCCTGAAGCTATTAAAGCATTTATTAAAGCACAAGCGCCTGGAATTGGAACCACCTGTATTCCATTTTCAATTGCAACTTTAACAATCTCTTCACCAGGATCAGATATACCTGGAGTTCCAGCATCAGATACTAATGCAATATTCTTTCCATCTAATAATTCGTTTATTAGAACTTGTGATTTACTTTTTTCAATTTCTTTATAGTAACTAATTAATGGTTTTTTTATCTCAAAATGATTCAAAAGCCCTAAAGTATGCCTTGTATCTTCTGCTGCAATTATGTCAACATTCTTTAATGTATTTAAAGCTCTAATCGTGATATCTTCAAGATTACCAATAGGTGTAGCCACTAAATATAAAATTCCACTCATAATTTACTTCTTTCCATATATTTTTAAAATCTCATCCGTATAATTGCCATCTTCTTTATAAACAACTAACGGATCTAATACTTTAAGTTCTCTTCCACCATTTTTTACCGCCCTTAACATAACTAGGTTTGGTGATTTGTTTACATAAGGATAGACAAATTGAATCTCTTTTGGTTCAAGCCTTTGAGCTCTCATTTCTGATAAAATATCAACCAAACGATCTACTCTATGAATCATAAAAAACTCTCCCCTATCTTTTAACAGTTTATAAGATATATTTAAAATCTCTGAAAGGGTTGTTTCCACTTCGTGTCGGGCAATTATCTTTTGCTTATTTTCATTTTTAGCTCCCGTTCCATTTTTCATATATGGTGGATTAGTTACTACGCAATCAATGGAATTTGGATTTATGTATTTAGTTGCATCTTTTAAATCTATATTTAGTATCTCGATTTTATCTTCAAGATGATTTAATTCGATACTTCGTTTTGACATCTCAGCAACTTCATTTTGAATTTCAATTCCATAAATATGTTTAGTTTTTGTCTTGCTGGCAATTAAAATTGATATGATTCCGCTTCCGCTTCCGATGTCTACTGCGTTTGAGGCACTTTTATTTTTGGTGCAAAAATTCGAAATTAAAACACTATCTATCCCAAAACAAAAAAAATTTTTATTTTGAATTATTTTTAAATTATTAAATTCTAAATCATCAATTCTTTCATCAGGAAAAATTTTCATTTACTTTTATAAAATGAGCAATCTCATTTTCTCCTATTTTTAGTTTTAGATTATTTTTCTTTTTTTGAAAATCTACATAATATTATATCAATAAAAGTTTATTAAATCAACATTTGAGCCCTCTCAATTGACTTTTTTCTTCTAATATTATATTATAAATTCACAGATTTTGAGAGGTGATTATTATGTCTACTGAAGACAAGAAAATTATTAAATACCAGCAAAAGCTTGAGAAATATAAAAGAAAGATAGATAGCATTAATTTAAAAATTAAAGAACGTAATGATGAAATCTCTAAACCGCTTGTACGCGAAGAAAAATCCAAACCATCTCGTCAAGGTGTAAGAGACCTTGTTAGTGGATTGACCCATTGTATTGGAGCTGGACTTTCTGTAGCAGGTTTAGTTTTGTTAATAACTTTCGCGTCAATAAAGGGAAACGCGTTTCATATTGTCTCTTTTACAATATTTGGTATTTCACTAATATGTATGTACTTATTTAGTACCTTATATCATTGGCTAAACATAAGCGATAGAGGCATTAGAGTATTTAGAAAACTTGACCATATAATGATTAACTTTGTTATAGCAGCATCATATACGCCAATTTGCTTAACTGCATTAAGATCTACAATAGGATGGCCATTATTTGGAGTAATTTGGTTCTTTGCTATACTAAGTTCACTTATAGCTGCATTATGGATAAATGCTCCTAGATGGCTTACTACTTCAATATATGTATTAATGGGATGGATTGTTATATTTACAATCAAACCACTTATTAATGCATTTGCTGCACAAGAACTATTATATAGTTTATGGTGGCTTGTAGCAGGAGGTATCTTCTATACAATAGGTGGCATTATCTATGGCATTAAAAGACCAAAAAAGAAAATTTGGGGATTTGGATTCCATGAAATATTCCATATATTTATAATGCTTGGAAGTGCATGTCATTATTGGTTTATTTTTTATTATATATTGAAATTTAATTAATAAATGAAAGGCTTATTATGAAAAAGACATTACATGTTGGACTAGATATCGGTTCAACAACAGTTAAAATTGTTGTATTAGATGATGAAAAAGTAATCTTCTCTGATTACACCAGACACAACTCAGATACTAAAAATACTTTAACAACAGTACTTGAGTCACTAATAGAAAAGTATTCTAAATATAATTTCACTATTGCTTTAACTGGATCAGGTGCTTTAGATATTTCAAAAGTACTTGAATTACCATTTATTCAAGAAGTAATAGCTTGTAAATCTGCTGTTGAAAAATTAATTCCTAAAACTGATGTTGTAATAGAACTTGGTGGAGAAGATGCTAAAATTATATATTTTGATAAATTTATAGAGCAACGTATGAATGGAACTTGTGCAGGTGGAACTGGTGCTTTTTTAGATCAAATGGCAACTTTATTAAATACTGATACGAATGGTCTAAACGAATTATCCAAAACTCACGAAACAATATATCCTATTGCATCTAGATGCGGTGTTTTTGCCAAAACAGATATACAACCATTATTAAATGAAGGTGCGAGAAAAGAAGATATTGCTGCATCAATCTTTCAAGCAGTTGTTAATCAAACAATCTCTGGTCTTGCTCAAGGAAGGCCAATTAAAGGAAATGTAGCATTTTTAGGCGGACCTTTGAACTATTTGCCAGAACTAAGAAAAAGATTTATAGAAACATTAAATCTAACTGAAGATAGAATTATTGTTCCAGAAAATGCACATCTATTAGTTGCAACAGGAGCAGCATATGCTTCAATGGATTCAAAATCAATATCAACATCTATACTAAAAGAAAAACTTAAGAGTTTGAAAAAATCTAAAATATCGGATAGTAAGAGCTTAGACCCATTATTTGCTACAGAAAAAGATTACGAAGATTTTAAGAAACGTCATGCTAAAGATGTTGTTAAACGCGCCGAATTAAAAAACTATACTGGAAATTGTTACATAGGAATCGATGCTGGGTCTACAACAACTAAAGTTGTATTAATTGATGATAATGGAGCATTATTATATTCATTATATGGAAGCAATGATGGTAACCCATTAAAAAGTGTTACGAAAATGCTAAAAATCTTATATGAAAAGATGCCTAAAACGGCCAAATTAAGATATAGCGGTGTAACAGGATATGGTGAAAAATTAATTCAAACCGGATTAAATATTGATTTAAATGAAATTGAAACAATTGCTCACTACACAGCAGCTAAAGAGTTTTTACCATCTGTTACAAGTATAATTGATATCGGTGGACAAGATATGAAATATATCAAAATGAAAAAAGGCTCTATCGATAATATTATGCTAAATGAAGCATGTTCTTCTGGATGTGGCTCATTTATAGAAACATTTGCAAAAAGTTTAGGTATATCAATTGATGAGTTTGTTAAACAAGCTATAGAATCTAAATCACCTGTTGACTTAGGCTCTAGATGTACCGTATTTATGAACTCAAAAATTAAACAAGCACAAAAAGAAGGTTATTCAGTTGGAGATATATCTAGCGGTTTATCATACTCTGTAATAAAAAATGCAATTCAAAAAGTAATGAAAGTACGTGATACCAAAACACTTGGAAAACATATAGTAGTTCAAGGCGGAACATTCTATAACGATGCTATATTAAGAGCATTTGAATTAATAGTTGGATGCAACGTCATAAGACCAGATATAGCCGGATTAATGGGTGCATATGGAGTTGCTCTACTTGCAAAAGAACAATTCCAATCTAATATGGATATGGAGTATTATTCAACCATACTAAAAAGCGAGGAAATAGACAAATTAAAAGTAAAAACTAGCCATGCACGTTGTGGCAAATGTGAGAATAATTGCTTATTAACAATTAATATATTTGAAAATAATAAGCGCTATATCTCTGGAAACAGATGTGAAAAAGGTGCTGGTAATACTTCTATTGATAAAGAACTACCAAATTTATATAAATATAAATTCCAAAGATTATTCGATTATGAACCACTTTCTGAGGATAAAGCTCCACGTGGAACAATAGGAATCCCTAGGGTTTTAAATATGTATGAAGACTATCCATATTGGTTCACTTTTCTAACTAATCTTGGATTTAGAGTAATCGTATCTGAAAAAAGTACACGTTCAACATATGAAAAAGGAATGGAATCAATGCCATCCGAATCAGTATGTTATCCAGCCAAATTAGCGCATGGTCATATTGAAAGCTTAATAAAACAAGGCATCAAAACCATATTCTATCCATGCATACCATATAGTAGAAGAGAAAATTCAGCATCAGACAATCATTATAATTGTCCAATCGTTGTATCATATTCTGAAGTAATTAAGAATAATGTTGAAAATATCAAAGATAAGAATATCAAATATCTTAATCCATTTTTAGCTATAGATAATCCAAAAAGCTTAGTTAAGATATTAATGAATCATCCTGATTTTAAGGAATATAATTTTACTCGTAGTGAATTAAAAAAAGCTGCTGAGCTTGCAGAACAAGAATATCAAAACTTTAAGCAAGATATTCGAGATAAAGGTGAAGAAATTATTAAATATATTAAAGACAATGATTTACGAGGAATAGTATTAGCTGGTAGACCATATCATGTTGATCCCGAAGTAAATCATGGTATTGATACTTTAATTACATCACTTGGTTTATGTGTTTTAACAGAAGATTCCGTTGCATGGAAAGGAACACTTCGTAGACCAATTCGAGTTGTAGACCAATGGGTATATCATTCTAGATTATATCAAGCTGCTGATTATGTTGGACAAAATGATTCATTAGAATTAATACAATTAAATTCATTCGGTTGTGGTGTAGATGCTGTTACAACCGATCAAGTTGAAGAAATATTAAAAAGCTACGACAACATGTATACACTAATAAAAATTGATGAAATCAATAATTTAGGAGCTATACGTATAAGAATCCGTTCTTTATTAGCAAGTATGAACAAAAGAATTAGAACTAAAAAAGAACTTAACTTAACTGAGAATCAAACGCTTGGAGAATATGAGATTAAATCAAATCCATTCTCTAAGGATATGAAGAAAAAAGGCTATACAATTCTTATGCCTCAAATGATTCCAACGCACTTCGAGATGTTTGAGCCAATTATGCAATCTGAAGGATATAATATGCATCTGTTACGTGAATGTACTGAAAAAACTGTTGATGTTGGTTTAAGATATGTTAATAATGATGCATGTTATCCATCAATATTAACAACCGGTCAATTTATCGAAGCATTACAATCTGGAAAATATGATCCTGATAATACAGCTTTAATAATGTCACAAACAGGCGGTGGATGTAGAGCCACAAACTATATTCCATTTATTAGAAAAGGATTACGTGATGCCGGTTTCCCACAAGTGCCAGTAATAAGCTTCAATCTTGTTGGTATGGAGAAAAACCCAGGATTCAAACTATCATTTACTATGGTTATGAAGTTGCTTAAAGGCATCATATATGGTGATTTATTACAAAAAATGTTATTAAGAAATAGACCATATGAAATCAACAAAGGAGAAACCCAAGCACTATTTGATAGATGGTTAGAAAAATGTAAAAAATTATGTATTAAATCAACTCGACAACAATTCAAAGATAGCGTATATAAAATGGTCGAAGATTTTGAGAAAATAGAAATTGATCAAAGTATTATAAAACCAAAAGTTGGTATTGTAGGTGAAGTACTTATCAAATATCATCCATTTGGAAATAATCATGTTATCGATGTGTTAGAGAGAGAGGGAGCAGAAGTTATATCACCTGATTTCATGGGCTTTATCAAATTTATGGCAACAAATAAAGTAACCTATAATAAGCTTTTGGACATAAATGGATTTTCAGCCCAAATAGCAAAATTAGTAATTAGTTTTATAGACGAAGTAGAAAAAACGTCTAAAAAGGCATTGTCGAAATCTAAGAAGGGATATCTACTGCCAGCTAGTATTTGGGAATTAGAAGAAAAAGTTCAAGATATATTATCAATTGGAAATCAAAGTGGTGAAGGTTGGTTCCTAACAGCAGAAATGATTGAATATATCGAAAATGATATTCCTAATATTATTTGTATACAACCATTTGCATGTCTTCCTAATCATGTAGTTGGTAAAGGTGTAATAAAAACAATTCGTCAAAAATATCCTTATGCAAATATTTCACCAGTAGATTATGACCCTGGTGCAAGTGAAACAAACCAATTAAATAGAATTAAGCTATTAACAACAGTCGCTAAAGACAATTTAAAACGTAAGAAACCTAAAAAAGGTATTGAAATCGAAAATGTAGCTGATAAATAAAATAAAGACACTATACAACGTATAGTGTCTTTATTTGGCGGAGATGAGAGGATTTGAACCTCCGCGGCCCTAAACGAACCCTAGCAGTTTAGCAAACTGCCCCCTTCAACCACTTGGGTACATCTCCA
>AUXO016536100.1_pt1 | contig 12830 bp, 11 predicted proteins | sample 768731 | NCBI WGS metagenome assembly AUXO01 (sample SAMN02715735, study PRJNA202380) | gut metagenome | biome: sheep rumen | host: Ovis aries | place: New Zealand: Palmerston North
ATTATGCCAAAGAAAGTTTGTCCGAATGGACATATTTATGATTCAAGTATTTATGGTGATGAATGTCCGCTTTGCCCTAAGGGGGGTAACGAGACACAGTATGTTGTACAGCCTGATTTAGGGATGCCACCCTATCAAGCAGTTCCAGAGAGTGCGGGTGGTACACACGTTTCTCCTCCCTTAGGAATGGGTGGCCAAACTATGCAGGGACCGTCACCTATGCATGGCGGTGCGGCTATGGGTGGACAAGATGCTACAGGTAAGACCATTGTGCATTCTCAGCAAGCACAACAGCAACCACAAGGTCCAATTGGAGGAGGTACAGTGATACGTCCTCCGAAGGGAGCAGCTTCGACACAAGGCAGAAAACTGGTAGGTTTCCTTGTAACCTATAATCGCAACCCGCTAGGAAAGGCTTTCAATATTTATGAGGGAAAGAATTTCATTGGGCGTGACCGCTCATGCGACATTTCTATTCCGGAAGATAATCAGATGTCGAGTCGCCATATGTCAATTCTCTACAGAAATGTAGACAACAAGTTCAAGTACAGGGATGAGCAATCGAGCAACGGCACTTTTGTCAACAAAGAACTGTCAGACGAAGGCGAATTACAAAATTATGACATCATCCGTCTGGGTGGTACTGTCTTTATTTTCATAGCCATACCCAAATTATCATAAAGTGACTGTATATGGAAGAATTTTTAATTGCAAATTGTACTGACACAGGCAGAACCCGTAATGTCAATGAAGACAGCATGACCACATTCGATTCGCCCAATGGGCGAGTGGTGGCCGTTTGCGATGGAATGGGTGGGCAGAATGCAGGTGATGTTGCCTCGAGTCTTGCCGTAACTGTCATTCAAGATATACTGACAGACAATACATTTGCTTCACCTGAAGAGGCAATAAACCGTTCTATATTTGCTGCCAATCAGGCTATTTTACGCAGGGCAGCCCAGGATGTGAACCTGAGTGGTATGGGATCAACCTGCGTGATGATTATCATCAAGGATGGTCAGGTGTATTATGGTTCAGTCGGTGACAGCCGAATATACTATATTGCAGGAGGTTCTATCCGGCAAATAACAAAGGACCAGTCGTATGTACAAACACTCGTAGATGAAGGTGCTATTACACAGGAAGCCGCTGAGCATCATCAGGACAAGAACCAGATAACTAACGCTCTCGGTTTGGAAGGTATGACTGCTCCCGTCATCGGACAGATGCCTATAACACCAGAACCAGGAAGTGTGTTCTTGTTATGTTCTGACGGACTAAGTGGCATGATAAACAATAATGCCATATTGAATACGGTAATTAATAGCCAATTGTCTTTGGCAGATCGTGCCCAACAGTTGGTTAATATGGCCAATGCAGCCGGTGGGTTAGATAATATAACTGTACAACTTGTTGAATTCTCAGGTAGTGCTTGTGCTCAAAATTCAATGGTACGGCCTATGAGTGCGTCATCAGGCAGTACTTACGGCCATAAAAAGAAAAAGAACCATGTACCATTATATGCTGCTATTGCTTGCATGTTGTTCTTCGTTGTTGGTGGGACAGGCGCCTATTTCTATTTTCAGCAACCCAAACAGAAAACTATTGTTCCTCCATCAAGCGTAATAGAGAAGAAAAAGGAAGAACCCATTAAGGAAAGCTCTAAGGAAGCCCCAAAGGAAACTATCGTCATCAAAGAAAATATTGTAAAACAGGAGAAAGATGTAGTTAATAAAAAAAGCAATAAAGGTAGTAAGTCAGTGAAGGATATGATTAAAGGCAAGTCGGAAAAAGATGAGTCTAAATCTGACAATGACATTATTGTTAAACAGATTAGAACTGAAAATAATTCGAAAGAAAAGAACCTGGAATGAGACAAATTGCTAATTATACAATAGAAGATGAACCGATAGCCCGTGGTGGCATGGGGCAGATTTTTCGAGGCTATGACAGTCAGGGAAAAGCTGTAGCTGTCAAGGAAATCCTTCCAGAATTTGCCACAGACTGGTCTATTCGCGGACGAATAGAGAAGGAGGTCGAATTTCTTTTGAAGTGCGACCATCCTTCCATTGTCAAGTTGTATCTTGCCTTTTTCGATGAGCATACCCAGAACTACTACATTATCATGGAAATGGTAGAAGGTATGAATATTGAGCAATATGTCATGAGAAATGGTGCAATACCAGAACCGGAAACGGTGGAGTTGATGCTGAAAATACTGGATGCATTGCAGTGTGTACACAACGCACACATCATACACCGGGACATTAAACCATCGAACATCATGATACGCCCCAATGGTAATATCTGTTTGCTGGATTTTGGAGTGGCCAAGGACATGGAGAATGGAGGTGGAACAATAGTAGGTTCTGTGATAGGTACTGATGGATATATGAGTCCAGAACAAGCTGACGGATATTCTGTAAACTACAATACAGACATTTATTCATTGGGTTGTGTCATGTATTTCATGCTGACTGGTCATCATGCATTCAGTGTACTAGGCAGCGATTTTGAAACCAAGGATGCCATTATCCATCAGGATTTCCCCAAGTTGTCAAAATACAGGAAGGATAGTTCGGAATTAATGCAACTTATTCTGGACAAGGCTACTAATAAGGATATGACAAAACGCTATCAGAACTGTTATGAATTTATTGGTGCCTTGAATAGTGGAACTCATGTCAGCCACACCCCTACGACCACCACTGCAGTGATGGTTACAATAGGTCGCGAAAAGTGCGATATCATTGTAGAAGACGCAGAACACAAAATAAGCCGCCATCATGCTGATGTGGAGTTTAAGGCGATGACAGGACGTAAATGCTATGTATTCTCTGATTGCAGTGCCAATGGCACCATAGTTAACGGAAAGGTTATTAAAAGTACGTCTGTGACCATTCCAGTGGATGGACCAGCACCTGAAATCTATCTTGCTGGTGTTCGTGAAGGGAAACTTGACTGGGATAGTGTTGTGTCTGAATTGAACAAGCGGGCACGTGCTATCCAAAATGTCGAGGAAGCAGAGCGATCAGCAGCGCAGAAAATAGATGGCTTTCAGACAGGAGAAGATCAACAGTCCGGTTCTAATGCCTATGTCTATGAACCAGAAGAAGCAACGGGATGGCTCATTGCTGCATACATATTTGCAGTCTTGGGGGGGCTTCTTGGAATTGTGTTTGGCATTATGATATACAGTCAGAAGGTTATTGTGAACGGAGAAAAAGAATACAGATACATAGAATCCCATCGACAATTGGGACTAGGTGCTGCCATTCTGGCAGTCATATCCATTATTGTTTGGCAAATAGTTCTTAATTAACAACGGTACAAAATGATACCCACAGATATTCTTAACTACAGAGTTCTCAGGTTGCTCGGCTCAGGAGGCATGGGTAGTGTATATCTTGCCGCCAACACTAACATTGACCAGCAAGTAGCAATTAAAGCTTTAAAGCCCGAGGTTGCTAATAATGTGGCATTGCGGGCACGTTTCAAGCAGGAGGCTGAACTCCTATGTTCACTGGATCACCCAGGCATAGTAAAATTCCTCAATTATGTGGAAACTAACGAAGGCGTATTTCTTATCATGGAATATGTCAAGGGTGTTACTTTAGAGGATTACATCAAGAAAAAAAACGGACTTATTGTTGAGAAGAAGGCATATCCTCTTATTAGTGAAATCCTTGATGCCTTTGCTTATGCTCATTCAAAAGGGATTGTTCATCGCGACATCAAACCCTCTAACATTATTATTCAGGAAGACGGACATATCAAAGTGATGGACTTTGGTATTGCTCAAATCGTGTCTGAAGCGAATGTTCCTCACAGCAAGGTGGTAATGGGTACCCCAGCATATATGAGTCCAGAGCAAGTCTTTGGCAAGAATGTCGATGTACGTTCGGATATATACTCTCTTGGCGTATTAATCCACAACATGCTGACAGGTCGTGCTCCGTATGACTCAACGATGATGACTGCTCAGGAAATAAAAAGTCATATTGTCAAGGATAACATGCCTAGAATGGCAGAATATTACCCATATGTTTCTGATAGGATTCAGTTGGTCGTGGATAAAGCAACACAAAAATCTCCGGAGGCCCGGTATCAAACGTGCGAGGAGATGAAGGCTGCTGTCAAGAAAGCAATAGCACCTGATCCGATACCCAAGCCATTGCTGTACAGTGGTATTGCTGCTGCTTTCTTAATAGCTGTTGCCGGTCTGTGGGCATGGGACTATTTCCGTACAAAGGTGGAGTACTATAAAGACTATGTGGAGGTTTATGGTATTCCAGAAGGTATTGGTAGTTTAAGTCGTCGGGAAGTGTCGCATCGTGAAGCCTCATACCGCTTCGAATACTGCCAGTATAAACTTCGCAGAGTGTCCTATGTAAATAGCAAGGGCAAACTGGCATCTCATCATGATTCTGAGGATAAAGACAAAATAGTTGACATGTCCCTATCTTATACAGAAGGTAGTAATAAGGTTGATGCTGCGAAATACATGAACCAGAGTGGCAAGGTGCTTTATGTAAAGGATTATGACACCAATTTCAAGACATGTACTTTTAAACTGGATGATGAGTTGGGTACGGAGATGACCCTAAACTCTCAGGTAGAATTGTTTCAAAGTGCTTTCGATACCCAATTAGCAGGAAAAAGTAAAATCTCAAAGTATATTTTGGAATACAATGACAGAGGACAGCTAATTAAGGTGGAGTACGCAGGCTTTGGAAACATACGTGTACCTGATGGTCAAGGTGTTTTTGGGAGGAGCTATGTATATGATAGCGAAGGACACGTCATTGAAGAACATTATTTGGGGAAGGATGGCAAGCCTAAATCAACCCAGTACGGTTTAGGCATAAAGCTTTTCACCTACGACGATGATGACAATCTTGTCAAGATAGAATATCAAACTACTGATGGAAAACCAAGCAGTGACGGGAATAATTGTCCTATTGTATTGCTGGAATATGACAAATGGGGAAATCGCATGACCGAGAAATATACCGACATCTCGGGTCAGCCAATGCTCCGCAAGGACGACCATTTCGCAGGTGTCTTGTATCAATATGACGACAATGGATTCCTTGTGAAACAAATGTATCTTGGACTTGACGGACACTTGACGTACATAAAAGGCATTAGCGGGCAAATCAACGAGTATGATGAGAATGGATATCCCTCAAAGAAAACGATGATTGATGCAAATGGTAATGTTGCTTTCTACAATGACGAAGAGAATGACGTGCACTATGCTAAACTGACGATGAAGAATGATGAACATGGAAATGTTGTTGACATGAAGGTTTTGAACTCGTCAGATGATTTGGTAGAAACTGGTTCGTGGAGTCATAAGACCTGTACGTATGATTCCGTTGGCAACGCTCTATCAGAACTCTATTATGATGCTCAGGGTAAGTTGTATGCACCGCCTTTGTTGGGCTATGCAGGAATCTATATAACCTATAATGAACAGGGACGTATGGCGCGTTTAACAATTCTGGGTGAAGACAAAAAACGCATGAACCTGGAGAAAGAGCACTATTGCTATTTTACACGTGAGTATGATGCACGCGGAAATTTTACGCGTATATCCTATTATGATAATCAGGATCGCCTAGTGATGACCCATGAAGGAATTGCCATTGCTTGTTACGAGTACGATGATAACGGAAACGAGGTCGCACGCTATTTTCTGGACAAAGACAAGAAGCCGTGCGTGCTTAATAATTCTTGTTCACGTTTCGAGTGGACGTACGACGAGCAGGGAAACATTGCCACAGAAAGATATCTAAATACAGATGGAAAATTGATGAATGTAGGCGGCATGGCTGGCGTAGACAAAACCTATGACATGCGTGGTAACGTGATTACAAAACGCCCAATTGGTATCAATGGCGGACTTGCATCCGGCTTTCAGGAAACTCGCTTTAAATATGATGACAGAGACAACATTATTGAGGAGGCTTATTTTGGCAGCAATGGCAACGCTGTGAATTGTAACGATGGCTTTCACAAGCATGTCAGAAAATTTAACTCTCGGAATTTATGTGTGCAATCTGAATATTACAATACATCAGGTCAGCTGGTAAATATAAAAGGTCAGAATTTTGCAGTAGTCAAGAATGAATACGATGAACGGGGCAATAGGACTTCCAGTACGTATTTTACTCAGAATGGCTCACGTGGTAGCGACAATTCAAAAGTGCATAAATATTTTAACCAATTTGACAAAGTAATTAATAAGGTGAACCATCAGATTTCTTTTGGTATTGACGGCAAACCTATTATAGCGAATGGAATAGCCAAAGAGGGGCGTGTCGAATACGATAAACGCGGAAATCTTTTGAAACTTGTCTGTTATGATGGATATGGGAAAAAATGTAATGGTGAACATGGATGGAGCGAGATGCGTTACACTTATGATGCATCTGGACTAAGGACTTCTACGGCATATTACTCCATTGATAATAAACCAGTTGTAGACAAGGAGTATAAGTATCATAAACTAAAGACATCGTATAATTCCATGCGTCTTACTGAATCAGAAACCTGTTATGGAGTTAATGATAAGCCAGTTAACACCGCTTCTGGCTATAGCACAATAAAGTATAAATACAATAATCAGAACCAAAGAACAGAAATTGCTTACTTTGATGCTAATGGTAGAGCGGTGGACAACAAAAATGGCTGGCACAGAGAAGTGTATCATTTCAAAGCGGGAACTGAGTACAAATGTGATCTTATCAGTGCATCAGGACGTAAAGTTGGCACTGCGTTAAGGAAAAATGGAAAGTGGGATATTCAGGGGCTTGGACAGTCTCAGTCATCAAACAATTGGCGCAATAAAATAGCAGAATTTGCTAAAGCTTGTCCCTATGATACTGGCAATGGTGTCATTTTAGAATCTCTTTATGCTTCAGACGATGAGGTGACAATGACTATGAAACTGGAGAATCTTTCTATTGATGAAGAAACAGGTGAATTGTTGAATAATATAGCTATGATGAAAACAGCTTTTAGGCGATTATTTAGTATTCCATCTCATGTAGATATTACTATAATAGTATATGATAAAAATAATAAAATAATAACAGATAAATAACCTCTAAATTGAAAAAGGCATGAAAAAGTTAGTTTTATTTTGTGGATTGATTGTTGCATTTGCGATTCAGACTTTTGCAGGAGATTTAACCCCTGCTCAAGAAAAAGCTCAACGTAATTTATATGCATTCCTGCTAAAGGAAAAATATGATCCTAGTATAGATACATCCGATAATAGTGTTTGTTTTCGTCGTGGTGGAGTGTTGTATTGGATAACTTTTGAAGGTGACGCTCCTATTCTTTATACATTCCACCGAAAAGCTTTCAAGGTGGGAAATGAGGAGAAATCCTACAAGCGGAATCCATCTATTATAGCTGCCAATGAAGTAAATCGTGTACATAAAGCGGTAAAACTTACAGTAGAAGAAAAGAAAGTTGACATCGCAATACAAGTGTATGCAGAGAAAACAGAGCATTTTACTGCTGTGTTTGCCGACTACTTTAAACGTTTTGAAAATGTAGACTTGGATTTTAAGTCTGCATACAAAACTGCTCTTAAAGCAGAACAGGAAGCTATTGAGCGTGCAGAGCAGGAGGCGCGAAAGAATATTCCTCCCAGTGTGCTACGAGATCATGTGGCAAATGTTTCTTTCCGACTGCTTGACACTGATGGTAATGAAAAAACTGCTTATGACCAGCCTCTGCGTAGCTTCAACGCTCGATATATACAAGCACGAATAGAATTTAATCCTTGGAGTGATAAAGATTCAGAATTCCTGATTCAATTGAAAGTGGTTAGACCTGATGGACGTCCCATTTACCTGCCCGGGAAAAAGATTACTGCAGAGGGGAATGTGACAATACAAAAGTCCAAGAAGCCGCAGATGATAGAGATTGATCAGTTTGGCTCACCAAAAGAGGGATTCTGGAAAGCTGGTGAATACAAGGTTGAAGTCATAGAAAGTGGTGATGTGATTTTTAATACAACGTTTAATATCCTTTGATTCTGGATGATATGAAACATTCTTTGTATATAACACTTATAGTAATTTCAATAGTATCCTTAACTTGCAGTTGTAAGAAACAAAATAAAGATTTGATTGCTTTACAACGGCTTGTGGAACAGGTGAACACAAAAGAAGGAACTGAACTCTCAAATGGCACGTTGCTGACAAAATGTGAATATAAAGAGGGTGACAGCTTGTTGACATATTATATTAAGGTAAAGGATAAAAGATTTGATAAGTCTAATATTGACAGCATTAAACAGAGTCTCTTGAATAGTATGGATTCTACAGGCATGAAGAAAGTGAAAAACCTGTTGGTTCGCAATTCTATAGGACTAAGATATGTTTATGATACTGAGGACAAAGATATTACTATCGTGTTCTCACCAGATGAGTTGTCTAGCAAATAATAATGTTTAATTATTCCAGTCCTGAATATAAATCAAATGTTCAGGACTGGAAAAATTCATAAAAATATGACGTTTTCTGAATCTATTAAATCTTGTTTAGACAAATATACTACCATGAGAGGGAGGGCACCACGTTCTGAATATTGGTGGTTTGTTGTTTTTACTTGGATTGCTATTTTTGTAACCTCGTTCCTGTTTGGTATTATTGGTGCCATGATAAATCATGAGACCGGTGCTATGGTGGCAGGCAGTGTGGGATACTTTTTGGTCTGTATGGTGCTAGTCATTCCTAATATATGTGTACTTGTTAGACGTTTACACGATACAGGGCATAGTGGTTTCTGGTATTTTATCGGATTCGTTCCATTGGTCGGTGGACTATGGCTACTTTATTTGATGATAAAGGATAGCGATGACGAAAATGAATACGGATTACCAATTTATTAATGGCATATTTATTTGTATCATGGCAATTTTACGATTACAAGGAGAAACAGAGAAAAAGAAAGGCCTTTATTATGAGGTCGATACATCGGAGCCTGCCATAGGTGAAGGTGGAATGGGAAAAGTGATGAAGGGGACGTGCGTGGATGTGAATACAAAGGTCACCCGGCCAGTAGCTATCAAGTTTTTGTATGATGATCTGCCTTCACATGCAATAGAAAGGGCGCGCAGGGAAGCCTCAATACAACTGCGTAATGATAATCTTATCGAGATGTTAGGTTTCATAGAAGTTGAAACGGGTACAGGTGCTAACGTACACAAACACTACCATGTTGTCAGTGAACTTCTTCATGGATTATCATTGGCAGATTTACTCGACGGTAAATGCACGGATAAAGACGGGAAGGAAATTCCCTTTGCAAAAAAACTATTGCAAGAGTACCAGCTTGATGCAGTGCGCTTTGCAAAGACTGTCGTAAAAAGTGTGTTGGCAGGATTAGTTGCCTTGCATGACGCAGGATATATACATAGAGATATAGACCCTTCAAACATCATGATAACCGATGATGGCCGTATAAAGTTGATAGACTTTGGCATTGCAAAACAGGTGAACAAGTTGACAACCAATGACCGTGGCCTAACTACTGCGGGTTCATTTATGGGAAAGGCAGAATATGCAGCTCCAGAATTGGCATTGGGTGATTTAAAACATCAGGATCAGACTACAGATATTTATGCCATGGGAGTTCTCCTGTATCAGTGCGTAGTTGGACATGTACCTTTTGAGGGTCCTTCTCATATTGTACTTGAAAAGCAGATAAAGAAAGATATTCCACTTTCTCTTGTCAAAGATAAAGGTATAAGAAGAGTCATCCAGTGCGCTACGGATAAAAATCAATCTGTACGATTCCAAACGGCCTCGCAAATGCGGGTTGCCATGGAAAACCTGGATGGTCAGAAAATGCAAATGAGGACATCAAAAAAAATTACGATTTTTGCAGTAATCTTTTCTTTGGTGCTATTAATGGCTGCCTTTATAGGTATATCATACCACAACAAAACTGTTGAGCAAAGGAGGCTATTACTTTTGGAGAAGGCAACAAATGATTCTCTGCGGACTAATATGGAAGAATTGGCAAAGAATGCCGGAGAAAAACTGAAAATAGGAGATAAACATGGTGAAGGATATGAAAAAGCTTATATTGATGCATACATGGGATTTAAAGCAGCCTTAGAAACGGCTCATAAAATTACCAATGAGCAACTGAATATCAGTTACATCACGCGAGGTAAAGAAACGGCATTGAAGGCGCTCTTGTCAGCCAAATCAGAATTTGATGCAAAAGCAGAAGAATTCGCAGCGGAAAGTAATATGGAAGATATTGTACAAGAATTCCATAATCGTTCAAAAAAAATATCAGAAACTATTAAATGATAATAAAATGAAAATAAATTTAATCAGAACACTATGTATTGGCATCTTTCTTTGTTTTGTAATTGGAATGGACGCACAGTCAGCTGGTGATAAGTTGTTCAAACAGGGTCAAGAATTGCAGATGCAGCAAACAGTAAAAGCACAGAATCTTGCTATAGCAAAATTTGCTGCAGCAAAGAAAGCCTATGATTCGGCTGACAAGAAAACCATGTGTGACAACCAAATTAAAATATGTGAGAATAATAAGAAAACGCTCAGTAAAAAACATGTCGTCAAGAAAGAAGTAGAAGTCGTAGAATACAATGATAAAGCTGAAAAAGAACCAATAACGGAAGCTCCAAAGGCAGAGCCCGTTAATTTGTCTCTTTCGGTATCGTCAATTGAATTTAAGTCATCTGGAAAGAAAAGTGACAATCATCAAGTCACAGTTAATTGTAATTATGACTCCTGGACATACAACTGTCCTGACTGGGTGAGTGTGACGAAAAATGGCAATGTGCTTACTTTAACCGCATCAGTGAACGATACGGGTAGTGAACGGTCAGCAGTGTTTTCGGTAGAGTGTAAAGGCGTGAAAGCAGAACTTATGGTATATCAAAAGGCAAAATTCTCATTAAAAAACCTTATAAGTGGCAAGAAAGAAAATAAATCTTAAGCGAATATGGAAGTAAATGACCAAGAAATAGTTTGGGCATTGTTGCATCGTGACGAAAAGGTAACAAAAGAATTTTTTTATATAAAGTGTTATCCGTTGTTTAAGTCTGTGTTTGACAATTATCACACAGACTGCTCCACATGTGTGGAGTTTATTAACGAGATATACGTTCATGTATTGACACCTTCAAAAGTTTCCGGATTATGTAAATTGGAGCAGTTTCAATTTCGTAGTACATTGTTCACCTGGATTAAGTCTGTATGTTTGTTCTATTGCTATAAGAAATATGAAAGGGTAAAGAAATTCCCCACAAATGATTTTCCCGATAAAAATGCTGATGAAGGTGTAAGAATTGACATGTTTTCAGAGTCTATTAGTATAGACGAATCTTCTTTGCATAGCAATGATGCTGAAACTATACTCAAGCTCATGCCAAATCGAAGATACAGTCTGTTGATGCGTCTAAGATATGTAGAAGGGCATTCAAATGAAGAGACAGCACAACTAATGGGCATGAACATGAATACATTCTACAACAAACACAAGATGGCAAAAGAGCAATATATCAAAACATTAAAAAAGGAAGAATATGGTGGATAATTATAGCACAGTTGTTTCTGAGGAAGTTTTTGCTGCATGGTTAGATGGGACTATGTCGCAAGATGAAGATACAGCATTTCAGATGTTATGCGCATCGAATACGGATATGCAAGAAATTCTCGATGCTAATGATCAAATAGATGAGGATTTTGAATACATGGTTGAGGTTGGTTACGCCCTTCCTTATGAACTTAAAACTGAATTCGAAATTCCACAAATCGCAATTTATGATGATGAAGAAGAAGTATTCTCGTATGAGGATGAATCTTACAGTCAAGAAGATAGTGAAGAAGGCGTAGAACAAACATGCCAGGAAGAGGATAACATTGATTATATGAATAATAGTTCTCTTGTTGAATCTGATATGAATGAAATAGAATTGATTTAATTAAAAATACAATTATGGACAAGTATCATCAAGTAGATCAATACCCATTACTCGGAACTCCACAACAAATGTTTAAAGGAGAAAATATCTATGTAATTCACGAAAAGGCTGAGATTGGCAAATTTTATAGTTTTAAGTGTCCAAATTGCCATTCCTCTTTTGTCTCAAGGACAATGAATGAAGAGGTCGTGAATATAAAATGTCCTGAGTGTGACACCTATATATGTTTCAGTTCACGGGGGAAAGAAGGTGTTCCCGCTAATAGGCGTACACGAATAATAGTAGAGAATGCGTTTTCTACTCAGGAAGGCGTACTTGTTTGGCATGAGAATGGACAAAAGATGAGTCGTGTCCTGTCGCCAGGAGAGATAACGATTGGTAGAGCAGATACCTATGAACCGTCTGATGTCTCTATTGAAGATAATACCGCTAGTCGTCGCTCTGTCAAGATAGTTGTTACAAAAGGCGAGCAATCTGCTAAGTATAACTTTAGACTTACAGTACTTAGAACAACGAATCCCATATACGTCAACAACAATGCTCTATATGCAGATAGTAGTATCTATCTCAATTACGGTGACAACTTCAAAGTTGGAGAAACGGTATTTACGTTAATAGCTAATGATCAAAAATAATCCATAGGCAGATAATGAAGTTTGAAACTAATTTGTAACAGGATTTATGATGAAAAAGATATTAACATTATTAGCGTTGTTGGTTTCGTGCAGCTTTTCTCAATTTTATGCACAGAAACCTCAAAAAATAAATAACATTGTTCAGGCAATCAATACATATACTAAGAATAAGCAGAAGTTGTCATCAGACAAACTAGAGAAGGCAA
>AUXO017137840.1_pt1 | contig 12830 bp, 11 predicted proteins | sample 768731 | NCBI WGS metagenome assembly AUXO01 (sample SAMN02715735, study PRJNA202380) | gut metagenome | biome: sheep rumen | host: Ovis aries | place: New Zealand: Palmerston North
ACAGAATTCGTAGCCGTACGATTCGGCAATGTGCTGGGCAGCAACGGTTCCGTTATTCCGCTTTTTAAAAAGCAGATCGCGGCAGGCGGCCCGGTTACCGTCACACATCCGGACATCATCCGCTACTTCATGACCATCCCGGAAGCCGTAAGTCTGGTGCTTCTTGCAGGAACTTATGCAAAAGGCGGAGAAATCTTTGTGCTGGACATGGGAGAACCTGTTAAAATAGATACGCTGGCCCGCAATCTGATCCGGCTGTCCGGTTACACGCCGGACGTGGATATCAAAATTGAATTCACAGGACTTCGGAAGGGTGAAAAACTCTTTGAGGAGAAATTAATGGCGGAAGAAGGACTGCGGAAGACAAAAAATGAGTTAATCCACATCGGCTGTCCGATTCCTTTTGACATCAATGAATTCCTGGGACAGCTGGAAGGACTGCTGACAGCTGCGTACAAAAACAAGGATGATATGAGGGAACGTGTGCAGAAGGTGGTTGTGACGTATCATCCGGCGTAGGGGGTGAGAGGATGTTCATGGGCTTTAATCATGTGTATCATGTGCTTGTTTGGGGAAGCTCAATTTGGAATGCTCTAAAAAGTTCATAAACATCGAGAATACCAAAGGGGTGTAGGACTCCCTTGGTATTTTCGATGTTTTAAGAACAAGGGAAATAAGGCTCAGAAATGACATCCCATTAACAGGTAGATAGGTAGATAAACAAAATTTTGAGGTGACGCTATGTTTATTGCGGAGAATCATGACTTTAAAAAGTTTGCTGATAAGATATGGCTTTCCAGTCCCACTATGTATTCGGACAGTATGAAGTATGTCATGGAAGCTTATGAAACCAACTGGATGTCAACAGTAGGGGAAAACATCACTGAAGTAGAAAGAATCGCTGCAGAGCATGTTGGTGTGAAATATGCTGTAGCCTTATCTGCAGGAACAGCGGCACTTCATCTTGCAATGAAACTTGCAGGAATCCAACTGTACGGTATGCCTCCGGTAGGACAAGGAACATTATCCAACCGCCATGTCGCAGCGAGTGATATGACGTTCGACGCTACCGTGAATCCGATTGTTTACGAAGGCGGAATCCCTGTATTCATTGATACAGAGAGAGAATCCTGGAATATGGATCCAGTTGCGCTTGAAAAAGCATTTGAAATCTATCCGGATATCAAGCTGATAGTAGTTGCACATCTTTATGGTACACCAGGAAAAGTAGATGAGATAAAAGCCATTGCCAAAAAACATGGCGCATTAATTGTTGAGGATGCGGCTGAATCTCTTGGTGCTACATATAAAGGAATTCAGACAGGTTCCTTTGGTGACTTCAACTGTATTTCCTTTAATGGAAACAAAATCATCACGGGATCTGCAGGTGGCATGTTCTTGACAAATAGTCTGGAGGATTGCAATAAGGTTCGCAAATGGTCCACACAGGCCAGAGAGAATGCCGCATGGTATCAGCATGAGGAACTGGGGTATAACTACAGAATGTCGAATGTAATAGCAGGTGTAGTAAGAGGGCAGTTCCCATATCTTGAAGAACATATTGCCCAGAAGAAAGCTATCTATGAGAGATATAAAGAAGGCCTGAAGGGACTGCCGGTATCGATGAATCCGATTCCGGATTATTGTGAGCCGAACTACTGGTTAAGCTGCATGATCATTGATCAGGATGCAATGTGCAAGCAGGTTCGTGGAGAGCAGAATGTTCTTTATAAATCTGAATCTGGCAAGAGTTGCCCGACAGAAATACTGGATGCAATTAGCAGTATCAATGCTGAAGGAAGACCTATCTGGAAGCCGATGCACATGCAGCCGATTTACAGATTAAATCCGTTCATTACACAAGATGGAAACGGCAGAGCCAGAACAAATGCTTATATTGCTGGTGAAGCTGCAGATGTTGGAATGGATATCTTCAGCAGAGGATTATGTATGCCGAGCGATAACAAAATGACTGCAGAGCAACAGAATAAGATTATTAAAGTTATAAGGGCTTGTTTTGAGTAAGAACCAGTAAGAGGAGAAAACTACAGTGAATGAAAGATGGATGGAAATCACAGGATTAATTGTTGTTATTGCGTCCGCATTCGCAGGGATTGCCTTAGGAAAATGGATCAGTACCGCATTCTTTGCTGATGATTACGCAGTGATGTTTATAACATTCTGCATCATTCTTTTCGGTGCATTGATTATATGGAACAGAATTTCCAAGGAGTGGAGATAAGGTGAAATGCAGAAACATAAACCACATGGACCTTATGAAGTGTTTATTAAGCGCCCATTAGACATTATTTGCAGTTTTTTGGCTATGACGGTGTTTTGCTGGCTCTACGCAATTATTGCAATTCTTGTAAAGATAAAACTTGGTAGTCCTGTTATATACAGTGCTGTTCGTGTTGGCAAAGATGGTAAGACTTTTAAACTTTATAAATTCCGCAGTATGACTAACGAGACTGATGAGAATGGACAACTTCTTCCAGACATAAAGCGTCTGACAAAATTTGGAAGAATTTTGCGTTCGACTAGCATGGATGAACTTCCAGAAGCATGGAACATCTTTAAAGGAGATATGTCACTTATCGGACCGAGACCCCTTCCACCAGTATATATGGATTATTATACTGAGGAAGAACTTCATCGTCATGACGTACGACCGGGACTTAGCGGATTGGCTCAAGTAAATGGTAGAAATGCCATAAGCTGGGATAAAAAATTTGCATATGATCTTGAATATGTGGAAAATATATCTTTCGCGGAGGATGTAAAAATAGTTTTTTTGACAATAAAAAAAGTATTCGTACGAGAGGGTATCGGCCAAGGAGAGGAACATCCTGGAAGCTTGTATGACGTTAGAGAAAAAAGACAAAATAGGTGAGATAAATGCAGATTTATGGCAACACAGTAGTTCTAAGAGGAATTGAACAGGATGATAATCAAATGCTTCTGGATTTAATAAATGATCCGGAAACAGAGAAGATGCTCGGTGGTAGCAGTTGGCCTTTAACTATGCGTGATCAGTTAAATTGGTTTTCTAATTTGAGTAGCAATGACAAATGCTTAAGATGTGTAATAGCCATTAAAGAAGACCCAACGAAAGCAGTTGGGACAATCATTTTGAATGAAATTGATTATAAAAATGGAACGGCCCATATTCATATAAAACTATCAGCCAATGGCGGAAGAGGAAGAGGATATGGAACTGATTCGATAAATACTCTTACAAAATATGCGTTTAATGAGTTGAGGCTAAATTGTATCTACGCGAATATTCTGACATATAATGAAGCGTCAGTAAAACTCTTTGAAAAATGCGGATATAAGAGAGACGGCGTTCTGCGTTCCAGAGTGTATAAGAATGGAAACTTTTATGATGTATATGCGTATTCCATTATTCAAAATGATTTGAAATGAGCCGGGAGATATAATCATGCCGATGAATGAAATAGGCAGCGAATTTGAATGGAATTATTCTGATGATGTTGAAGCACACTCATTAGATTGGCTTCCGTATTATGAAAACGAAGTATTTACTTTTTCAGGAAGAACTGCAATTGAACTTGCGTTAAGCAATATTCAAAATGCCAGAAAGGCATTACTTCCTGCCTGTTGCTGTGATTCAATGATTGCGCCTTTTAGGAATGTTCACATAGAAGTAGAGTTTTATTCTGTTTCAAGAGGTCCGGATTCTATTGAGATATCTATCGACAGAAATGCCTTAATGGAAGCGGATGTCCTTTTTGTTTGCAGTTATTTTGGCTTTGTTGTCGATTACCCGGAAAGCCTTATAAAAGAGTTTCGTGAGCAAGGCGGAATTGTAATAGAGGACATAACACATAGCCTTTTGGCGACGGACTCCGGACATGAGTTTAGTGATTACTATGTAGCTTCTTTGAGAAAATGGGGAGCCCTGCTTGATGGAGGTTATTGCAGCGGAAAGAATACTTTGCAAAAGAGTTTTATGACAAAACCTTCCAAAGAATTCTTGAATCTTAAAGCCTCTGCGATGAAAAGAAAAACAGAGTATCTGCAAGGTCAGCCGAGAGATAAACAAGCATTCTTAGATGATTTTGGAAAGAGTAACCATTGGCTGGCTGAAAATTATTCCAGGCTATTGATGAGCGAAGAATCTGAAAGGATTTTTAAATCATGGAACATAGATGAAATGAGAAAGCAGAGGATTCGGAACGCGGAAGTGCTGTACTGTGGGCTTCAAGACATTGAGCTTGTCAGACCGGTCTTTTCTAAAGAGCGTTTGTCTTGCCCTTTGTTTTTTCCAGTATCAGTTGAACCAGGCAGACGAACAGCGTTAAAAAGTTTTTTAATAAAAAATGATATATATTGCCCGGTACATTGGCCGAAACCAGAAGAGACACCGCAATCAGAGCTTTACGATTGTGAATTGTCATTGATATGCGATCAGCGCTATACGGAGACTGATATGGAGCGCATTGTCAATGTGATAAAAGCATTTGAATGAAAGCATAGAGTTATGAGAAAAACTATTTTGATTACAGGTATTGGCGGACTTACTCCGCGATCCATTGCAAAGATTATCAAGGAAAATCATCCGAATTATAAAATTGTGGGCTGCGATATTGAAAAGAAAGCTATGGGTTTCTTTATGAAGATGCCGAATGGCCAGCCACTGGTAGATGAGTATTTTGTGGCTCCGAGATGTAATGCTCCGGAGTATTTTCCTTGGATGGAGAAACTGGTTAAGGAAAAACAGATTGATTATGCCTTTGTTCAGCCGGAAGCTGAAATTGTAGAGTGGGGAGATTATTACGATAAGAATGGCAAATATCCCTGCCCTGTGTTCATGGGAAGCAAACTTTTGTCTGAGTCTTTAAGAGATAAGTCTATTATGGCTGATCTTCTTGAGGGCACAGATTACATTCCTAAGACGATAAAGGTTACCCAGGATAATCCTCGTTTTGAAGATGTTGAGAACATTATTGGGTTCCCTTGCTGGATTCGTGCCACAGAGGGAACCGGTGGACTCGGATCACTTCGATTGGACGACATCAGCAGTTATAAGAGCTGGCTTTTTATTAACGCGAAGATTCCGGAGTTCACCGTCAGTGAGTTCTTGACCGGGCGCCATCTCGCAAACCAAATGCTTTATTACAACGGTGAGTATGTGAAAGGCGCAGCTTTGGAATGCGTGGAATATGTTATGGCAAATACTGCTCCATCTCATGTTACCGGTAATACCCATTTTGGTCGTTTTCTGAATGAAGATCGGATTAATAAATTCTGTGATAACTGCATAAAATATTTAGAAAATAAACTTGGTGTGTCGGCTCATGGAATTCTTTCTTTTGATCTGAAAGAGGATAGTTACGGGAATATGAAAGTTACAGAAGTGAATATTCGACATATGGCTTATACTGGAGTAATGGCATGTGTTGGATTCGACCTTATTGAGGATACTATTAGGATTCTTGAAGATGGAAGCGCAGATAGAGTCAAAAGAGATCAATTTCATCATTATGATAAACCATATATTTTCTTGCGTGATGTGGATGTTGAACCTATTATCCTTGAGGACGAAAATATTTTTGATGATCCCAAAGTAAGATTTTAGTATATGGAGTTAAATTAGAATGAAGGATATAGTAATAATTGCTAATTTTTGCAGAGATTTTTCTGAAAAAGATAATGGCCGTTTTATGTATCTTTGTAAAGAATTGTCAAAAGAACAACATGTAGAAATAATAACTAGTGACTTTTGGCATTCTGCAAAAAAACACAGGGATCCATTGAATATTAACTGGCCTTTTAAAATTACTTTTCTGCATGAGCCAGGTTATAGGAAGAATATAAGTATTCAAAGATTTTTTAGTCACTATTCTTGGGGAAGAAAAGTTGAAAAATACCTTCAATCTAGAAAAAAACCAGATGTTATATATTGTGCAATTCCATCATTAACAGCTCCAGCTAAAGCTGCACAGTATTGTAAAAAAAATAACATTAAGTTTGTAATTGATATTCAAGACCTTTGGCCAGAAGCATTCACTATGGTTCTAAATATACCAATTATTAGCAGTCTTCTTTTTGCTCCATTTAAGTATCTTGCCAACCAAATATACACTCAAGCTGATGAAATATGTGCTGTATCTGATACATATGTTGATAGAGCATTATCTGTAAATGAAAAAGTTAGATTAGGACATACAGTTTATTTAGGCACAAAATTAGAAACATATGATAATGGCGCTTTAAGTGATTCAATAATTTGTAAAGCTAATAAGGAAATTTGGCTTGGATATTGTGGCTCGCTTTCTGCAAGCTATGATATTCCGTGTGTGATTGATGCATTAGTGTTACTCAAGAAAAAAGGATTTAATCCTCCTAAGTTCATTGTAATGGGAGATGGCGCTAAAAAAGATGAATTTTATCAGTATGCAGTAAAAAACCAGATAGATGCAATATTTACTGGCAGATTGGACTATGATCAGATGTGTGCAGTATTAAGTCAATGTAATATGGTTATTAATCCTATTGTAAAGGATTCTGCTGCAAGCATCATAAATAAACATGGAGACTATGCTTCATCCGGACTTCCGGTGATTAACACACAGGATAGTATGGAGTATAGAAATCTAATTGATTACTATAAAATGGGCGTTAATTGTGAGAACGGAAATGCAGTAGATGTTGCTGAAAAAATAGAGTATTTGATAAAAAATCCAAGTGAAAGCAGACAAATGGGTATTAACGCTAGAAGATGTGCTGAGGAACGTTTTGATAGAGAACATAGTTATAAAGAGTTGATAAACTGTATCACTCAGTAAAAATGAGGTTGTAATAAAATGAATGTTCTGTTTTTATCCCACCTAAGTGGTGCAGCGTATGCTGGCCCAACATATAGCGTGCCGAAACAAATTGAGGCACAATCAAAATTAGATAATGTATTTTGGTATAATGCGGTCAAATCATCAAAATCTGAATGGAAGCAGTTATCATATTATCATGATTTGAACGAGTATTCTGATGAATTAATTTCAGCGTTACCGGAGCCATTCAATAAACCTGATATTATAATAGTCGAACTGTTTTATAACATGATGAAAAGTCCTTTGCTCAAAGAATTGATTATCTGTCATGTTCCTTATGTGATAATACCTAGAGGGGAATTGACGGCTCAGGGGCAGGCAAGGAAGGCATTAAAGAAGAAAATTGCAAATCTTCTTATATGTAAAAGATATGCCAAAAAGGCAGCTGCTATTCAGTTTTTAACAGAGCAGGAATTGATTGATTCGGGAAGTTCATGGAATGAGCATTATATTGTGATACCAAATGGAATAGACTTTCCGGTAAAAGGGAAAGGAGACTATTCTACAAACGGAATAAAATGTGTGTCTATAGGAAGAATTGAACCATATCAAAAAGGCTTAGATTTACTTATAGAAGCATGTGCAAAAATAAAAAAAATATTAATTGAAGCGAATTGTAGAATTATAATTTGTGGACCGGATAAAGAGGATAAACTGAGAGACTTAAAAAAGGCAGTAATTCAAAATACCATGGAGGAGATTATTTCTTTCAGCGATGGGGTTTTTGGAAAAGAAAAAGAACAGTTATTATTAAGCAATGACGTATTCTTGATACCATCAAGGTTTGAAGGCCATCCCATGGCACTAATTGAAGCTTTATCATATGGTCTTCCTGCAGTTGTAACGACTGGTTCCAATATGCGAAAAGAGATTGAGGAGTATGATGCAGGGTGGACAGCAGATAATAGCGTAGAGTCATTAAGAGAAGCTCTACTAAAAATGATAAATGAAAAAAATATGGATAAAAAAGGACAAAGGGCTAGGAAATTGGCCGAAAAGTATAAATGGACAAAATTGGCCTTTAGAGCGCATGAGGAGTATACCAAGATTATAGGTGAATTAGAATGAATAAAATAGTTTATAAATTACTTAGCATATTGCCGGATAAAGTATATATTAAGATTCAATATAGATACTTAACTGGAAGATGGCTGAATTTGAAAAACCCTTCTAGATACAATGAAAAATTACAATGGCTAAAGCTATATGATCATAATCCAGAATACACAAAATTAGTAGATAAAATATTGGTAAAGGAATTCGTTGCAAAAAAAATAGGTGACGAATATATTATTCCTACTTTAGGAACTTGGAGAAAAGCTGAAGATATAGATTTTGAGTCATTGCCAGACAGATTTGTCTTAAAATGTAATCATGATTCAAAAAGTGTATTTATTTGTAAGAATAAGGCTCTTTTTGATAGAGAACGGGCAAAAAGTGGATTAAATAGAGGGCTAAAAAGAAATCATTTTATATATGGAAGAGAGTGGCCATATAAAAATGTGAAACCTTTAATTATTGCGGAGAAGTATATGGAAGATGAAACTGGTGGATTACAAGATTATAAAGTAATGTGTTTTAATGGGCAAGCGAAGCTTATTCAGGTCCACAGAGGGCGCTTCACGAAGCATTATACCCACGATATTTTTGACACTGCATGGGTTCATCAAGATTTTAATCAAAAAGGAGAAGTATATGCAGATATACCAATACAAAAACCGTTGTTTCTTGATGAAATGTTAAGGTTATCAGAAATATTATCTGAAGGAATTCCACAAATCAGAGTTGATTGGTATTATGTTGAAAATCAATTATACTTTGGCGAGTTAACTTTTTTTGATGCATCTGGTTATCTGGATTTTGAACCAGACGAGCTCAATGAAGTGATTGGTAGTTGGATAGAATTACCAGGAAAATAAAGGATAAATGTTTATAAAGCGTAGGGGATAAAACATGTATTTAGGTCAAAGACTGATAGGAGTTGGGGTATATGCATTTTGCGCAATAATTACATATTTTTTTATTCCAAGGATCAAGGGAATTAGGACAAATTTAAATGTTTACATTTGTCTGCTTGGATTGATGGGTTTTTTTTATGTGCCAATGTCAGGAGCGGATCTTTCGAGAGCCTATGCAACAATGCATTTATATGGAAATATGTCGATGAGAGAAGTATGGAATGTTATGTTATCACATGGTTCGCCAACTTCAGTTCTATATTATCATATTATTGGTCGCCTTGGAAATGACCGTTTATTGCCATGTATAACGGCTGTATTAACTTATGGGTTTATATTTTCAATAATTAAATCTTATTACAAGAACAATGAAATTGAAAAAAAATTAGTTGCTATATCACTACTGTTTTTTATGTCACGAGGATTATTAATAGCGACAATATCTAATATTAGAACAATGCTTGCATTGTCATTAATTGCATATAGTATATATAAAGTATTGTATGAAAAAGAAGATATTGTTAAATATATAGTTTTAATGATTGTCGGCGCATTATTACATAATGTTGGATTAGCTGCAGTACTTTTGTTCTTTGTATATTATATAATTAAGGGGACTAAATATAGAAATCGTCTACTTACTTTAGTTGAGTCATTAGTTTTAGCTGTTGGAATATTTGCATACGGCAAAACATATATTCTTTCTGCTATTAATAAAGGTAAGAATTATCTTGGTTATTCTCAAAGTAATACAGGTTATTTCTATATATGGGAAATGGTGTTGTCCTTAATTGTAATTTTATACACTTTTATAATAATTTTTTGCTATTATAGAAATCACTGTAAAGTATTTTATTCGAGTGAAGAAATAGAAGAAAAAGAGGGTTATTCGACTTTCGTAGGATTCGTATTGGCACTATCTATTTTTTCTTTTGTGTCGATTTTTATTGAGTTTAATCTTGGGCAGCGACTTAGTTATCTACTAAGTATACTAGATATTCCTTTGTTTATGATGATACTCAACTCCAATAGATATTCTTATCAAGAACGGGCAAAAATATATAATTGGTTATTATTTGGTAGTTTTTTACTTATGGCTATTGCTTGTACACGCGGTGATTTATGTAGCTTAAAATTTGTATGAGCATTCTAGGTGTATATTGAAAATGAAAAAGAAAAGCAGATTGTTTTACAATACAAGTATAGCTCTTGCCAATCAGATAGTAGTTATTATCTGTAATTTTATTTTGCCGAGACAAATAATTGTTACATTTGGCTCTGATACAAATGGCCTTATTACATCAATTTCGCAGTTTTTAGGGTTTATTGTACTCATGGATATGGGAGTTGGCGCAGTTGTTAGATCATCGCTATATAAACCTTTAGCTGATAATGACTTCAATCAAATCAGTAAGATTACAAAATCAGCAAGAAGTTTTTATAACAAAATAGGAATTGCATTGATTTTTTACATTATTATACTTTGCTTCTTATATCCAAAAATTAATAATAGTTCTTTTGGGTACTCATATATTGTGCCGTTGATCATTGCTATTTCCATTAGTAGCATAGCGCAGTATTTTTTTGGAATAGTAAATCAGTTACTACTTGATGCAGATCAGAGATCCTATGTTCAATTGTCCTTGAATTTAGTCGCAGTGTTATTAAATACGGTAATTAGTGTTGCTCTTATGAAAATAGGATCAAGCATTCAGTTTGTTAAATTTGCGGCCGCTATTGTTCTACTAATTAAACCAATAGGGATGCTACTATTTGTTAAACAAAACTATTCAATAACTAAAAATGTAGAAATCGGAAAAGAACCAATTGAACAGAAGTGGAATGGATTGGCACAACATATTGCTGCTTATATTTTAAGTAATACTGATGTGGTAGTCTTAACATTTTTTTCAACTATGAAAAATGTTTCAATATACAATGTTTATTATCTGGTAGTAGCAGGTGTTAGACAATGTATAACAACAATAATGACTGGCGTTGATGCATTGTTTGGAAAATTGTATGCAGTGAAGTCACCAAATTTGAGTAAGATATTTAATATATATGAATGGATTGTGCATGCTGGAGTTACATTTGTGTTTTCTGTCACTGCAGTTTTGATTTGTCCTTTTGTTGGAGTGTATACAAAAGGTGTGAATGATGCAAATTATATTTTGCCGATATTTGGCATTCTAATCACAGCTGCATTTGGATTATATAGTATCAGACTTCCATACAATACAATGGTTTTAGCAGCCGGTCATTATAAACAAACACAGACAAGTGCCATTGTTGAAGCAGTAATTAATATCGTATTATCAATAGTTACAGTACAAAAATTCGGCCTATACGGTGTCGCAATTGGAACTTTAGTGGCGATGTTATATAGGACTATTTATCTTGCATATTATCTCAAAAAAGCTATTTTATTTAGAAAATTTGGTATTTTCGTTAAGCACATGATAGTAGATATTGCTACCGTATTATTGATTTACTATTCTACTAAGCCGATTGTTAGGAATGTTGGTAGTTATTTGGAATGGATTATTCTAGCATTTGAGGTATCTCTTTTAGCAATCGCTGAGGTGATTTTAATTAATATTCTAGTGTATAAAGATGAATCTAAACAAGGTTTTGAGTTGTTGAGAAGAAAGTTCATACGAAAGCACTAAACAATGGAGGGAAAAATGGGACTATATTGAATAGTTAAAATAAAGTGTCGAAGTATCTGTTTGAAGAGCAGGTTGTCTAGTAAAAAACGTAACATATAAAAGGAAAATTATCTGTGGATGATCTTAACTCTATTTTTGCCGTTGGAGATGCGAGATTACATATAGGAAGTTTATTCATGAATTCTTATAGTACGATTATTGCGCGTTATGACATTTCAATTGGCAATAATGTTATGTTTGGTTTGGCGAGAGTGTACATGTATATGATCATAATCATAGATTTAATGGACTAAATAAAATCGCAGATTGCAATAACAAGTTGGACACACTCCACTAGGCAGTTACCTGGTAGATTCGGCTGATTTCCTCCTTGAAGATTTCATCCGGGATTCTGTAACCCAAGATTTTCCTCGGGAGGCTGTTACATCAGATCTCCACATCGAAGATCTGCTGGTCGGTAAACTCATCGATCCGATTTCCTTTCGGTATGAACCTTCTGATCAGACCAGTATGCCGTTCTGCGGTTCCTTTATCACATGATGTGTAAGGATGAGCGTAGTAGACGAGTGTATCGACTATCTTCTCAAGTTCAAACGAGTGATATAGTGTTGGAGTCTTGAAAACAAAGAGAGGTAAAGTAAAATGCAAACAATAACACTTACTGACAAAGTAATTTTAATAACCGGCGCAGCCGGCTTCATTGGAAATAATTTAGTATTAGAACTTCTTCGCACCATAGAACCGATCCATATCGTGGGAATTGATGTTTTCAGCGATTATAATCCAGTCGAGATGAAAGAATGGCGTGTTCAGCAGATTGAGAAAGAAGTAAAGAAACATGAGGGAAGTACGTGGACGTTAGTCAGGGGCGATATTGCTGATAAGGCGCTGATGGATGGACTGTTCAGGAAATACGATTTTTCTGTCGTGGTTAACCTTGCTGCTCAGGCTGGCGTACGTTACAGTATCGACCATCCGGATGTGTACATTTCTTCTAACCTGATTGGTTTCTATAATATCCTGGAATGCTGCAGACATTCTTATGATGACGGGAAGAGAGGGGTAGAGCATTTGGTTTATGCATCTTCCTCTTCAGTATACGGATCCAATAAAAAGGTACCTTACAGTACAGACGATAAGGTAGACAATCCGGTTTCTCTTTATGCCGCCACAAAGAAATCGGATGAACTGCTGGCGCACGCATACAGTAAGCTTTACAATATTCCATCCACAGGACTGCGTTTCTTTACTGTATATGGACCCGCAGGAAGAACTGATATGGCTTATTTTGGCTTCACAAATAAGTTGTTAAAAGGCCAGAAAATACAGATATTTAATTATGG
>AUXO011569005.1_pt1 | contig 12829 bp, 12 predicted proteins | sample 768731 | NCBI WGS metagenome assembly AUXO01 (sample SAMN02715735, study PRJNA202380) | gut metagenome | biome: sheep rumen | host: Ovis aries | place: New Zealand: Palmerston North
CAAAAAAAAGAACTCAAAAAAAGTTCTTTTAAGAAACAGGTTCACTTGATACAAATACATAATTATCATTTTCATTTTTAAAAGTAAATTTATATTCTCCACCTTGTCCAATAGAAGAATCTAATGTATTGGGATCATTGGTAACCAATTTTGTTTTTTGATAATCTCGATAAAAATTAGTACCTTCACGAGAACCAAATAATACTTTAACATCCATTACTAATACACCATCTGTATCAACAGCACGAATTACTTTAAAAATAGATTTATTAGGTCCACAAGTTCCACCACAAGAAGTTTGTCTTCTAATAAATTGTCTAGATTCTTTTTGATATTCATATTGAGGACATGTTGCATCATTATATCGTACTAATTCTGGATCAAATTGATAATTTTTACCAAAAAACTTACGAACTTCATTCGTATACTCTTCTAAAGTAACACTTTGTCTACCAGATGGATAAAAAGTATTTGCCTCTGCAACAATATAGGCTCTTTGATTTGGAATATCATTTGAAACAATTCTTCGATCATTTGCAAATTCTTCAATTGTCCAACAATTAATTCCCTTAACCAAATTTGGAATCAAGTTAGCTATTTTAGAATCGGTTAAACTATATTCAATAACATTTTTATCTGCTTGTTTCTCCTTCGTATCAGAACTTTTTTCTCCATTACTACTTTGATTCTTCACTGTAATATCAAAATGACTTCCCATATAATAACCCGCACAATATGCTGCAACTAAAAACAAAACAACAATAAATACAGTAACAAAGGTACTAAATCCACCCTTACCACTAGAATTAAAATGTAATCTATTCCTATCCATAACAATCCTCCTACTATTATAATAATATAGAAAAAAAAGATTAACAAATAAAAATAAGAAGAAATAAATGGATTTACAAATTATTTACGAAAAAAAGAAATGATTACTCATTTCTTAATTGTTCTAATTGATCTATAAATTCTTTTGGGGGATCAACTTCATAATGTATTTTTTTCCCAGTTCTAGGATGAATAAAAGAAATAGAATAAGAATGAAGCATTTGTCCAAATTCATTAGCCTTTCCTCTTCCATAAAGAGGATCATTCAAAACAGGAAAACCAATATATGCCATATGAACACGGATTTGATGTGTTCTTCCTGTATCTAAAACACATTCAATATAAGTATGATTTAAGAAACGTTCTAAAACACGAAAATGAGTAATTGCATTCTTTCCATGGACATCAGTAACAGCCATTTTTTGACGATTCTTCTCATCTCTTCCAATAGGAGCATCAATAGTACCACTATCATTTAATATTTTTCCAGAAACAATTGCTAAATACTTTCTTTCAACATCTTTATTAGCAATCATTTGAGATAACTTTTCAAGCATTTCTTCATTTTTTGCAACAAGCATCAAACCACTCGTATCTTTATCAAGACGATGAACTATACCAGGTCTTAGGCTCTCTCCTGCCAAAGTTCCATATCGATAAAGCAATGCATTAACAAGAGTACCAGAATAATGACCAGGTGCTGGATGTACAACCATTCCACTCTTTTTATTTAAAATAATAAAATCATCATCTTCATAAACAATATCTAAAGGAATATTTTCTGCATCAACATGAATTGAATACTCTAAAGTATCATCAACATCAATAGAATCATCTAACTTAACAGAATAAGAAGCATTAACCTTCTTCCCATTAACAAAAACTTTATCCTCTTGAATTAATTTTTGTATTTTACTACGAGATAAAGACAATTCCTCTGATAAATAAGAATCAATTCGAATACCTTCCCTTGAACAAATAAGATTCATAGGTACCCCTCCATATCGATTGTATTATATCATAAAATAATTAAAAAAAAAGAGAAAAATCTCTTTTATTGTATTTCAATATATTTCTTTTCAGATTCTTTCTCTTCTTCATTCTTTTTAGGAATTTCCAAACTTAAGATACCATTATCAAAAGAAGCCTTAATCTCATTATCTTTGATATCATCGCCAATATAGAAAGATCTAGAACATTCTCCAACATATCTTTCACGTCTTAGAAATTTACCTTTTTCATCTTCATTATTAGAAGAATCAATTTTTGCATTAATATTAAGGTATCCATCTTCAACATTGATTTTAATATTATTCTTATCAAATCCAGGTAAATCAACATCAATTACGTAACCATTATCATTCTCACGAATATCAGTCTTCATCATAGAATGAAAAGATCTCTCTCCTTTAAAAAATGGATCATCAAAAAAGTCATCAAATAAATCAAAATTCTTTCTAGGTACTAACATCATATACATCATCTTCCTTTCTTAATGTGTATTATAAGAATAATACATTGTATAAATATTACTACCTGTAAGGCTATCTCTTTTTCCTTACATCTTAGTTATACCACTTTAAATTAGCACTGTCAAGTATAAAGTGCTAATTTTTATTATTTTATGCAAAAAAAGAATACTTATGCAGTATCCTTTAAATCATCAAACATTTTTTGCATAGTTGGATTATTATGAGTTAATTTCTTAATTGTTAAATCATCTGCTTTATTATTAGCAAGTCTTAAATTATCATCAGCTTTTTGAAGATTCTCTTTTATTTTATTCAAATGATCAATTGTTTTGTCAATCTCCTCAATTGCTTTAGAAAATCGTTCTGATGCTAAACGATAATTCCGACCAAATCCCTCTTTAAATGCTTGAATATTTTCTTCAAAATGAGTAATATCAATATTTTGATTACGAACTTGCTCTAATTCTCTACGATAATTTAATGACTTTAAAGCAAGATTACGAATTAAAGTAATCAATGGAATAAAAAACTGAGGACGAATAACATACATCTTATCATAATAATGAGAAACATCAACAATTCCATCATTATAGTAATCATTATCAGATTCCAACAATGAAACCAAAACAGCATATTCACATTTCTTTTCTTTACGATCTTTATCTAATTCCTTAAAAAAATCTTCATTCTTATGTTTAGTAGCCGTCTCATCAGCCTCATTTTTCATTTCAAACATAATAGAAACAATTTCACATCCATCATCATCATAATCCCGAAAAATAAAATCACCTTTCGAACCACTTTTCGCATCATTATCTTTTTCAAAATAAGCATTCTGAAAAAGTGGACGAATCCTGTTAAATTCAACACTACAATGCTGCTCTAAACTTTCTCCAATCATCTTAGTAGACTGTCTAGCCTTAAAATCTTTATAATAAGCAATTTGCTCTTCTTGACTTTTAATTTTTTCATCATATCTTTCTTTCAAATTCTTCTCTTTTAATAAATATTCATTTTTCTCATTCTCAATTTGATTTTTTAAAGACTGTACTTCTTTTTCTTTATGAAATAAGGTATCTTTAACCTCAAGCTCTTTTTCTTTATCTTTCATTTCTAATTGATTTTTTAAATCATTAATTTGAAGAGTTAACTTTTGAATTTCATTTGTATTTTTTTCTTTTAATTCTTTTTCTTTAAAAAGAATCTCTTTATCTTTATTATCTTCTATTACATGAATCTTATTAGATAAATCTTGTATTTCAAAATCTTTTTTATGAAGTTCTTCTAAAAACTTTTCTTTCAAAGCAGATTCTTTTAAATTTAAAGCATTTTCTTTATCTAATTGAAATTGTTTTTCACGAAGTCCAATTTCTTTTTCAAACTCTTTATCTCTAATCTGTTTTACAATAGATTGATAATCTTTCTCATCAATTTGAAATACAGTACCACAATTAGGACATTTAATTTTATTCATAAGTACCTCCTAATTTATTATACATTATTTTTTAATAGCAACAGCACCATAAGGTGCTAATTCAGAAGGTTTTGACTTCTTCAATGTGTAAACTTTATCTGCCCCCTCGTATTCAGGAGGTACGATAAAATGGCCATTTTGATTTGTACGATTAACTGTAATAAGGGCTTTATCTTTATTTAGAATTCTTTCAAACATAAAATAATTAGGATTTAATTCTCTAACACGAAAATCTGCCTTTTCTAAAAAAGGTTCTTCTTTTCTTATTTTTCCTAAAAAGCGGAAATATTCAAGTAAATCAGTATCCATTCTAGTCCATGGAAAAGAGGAACGATTTAACAAATTTCCAAGTCCTTCCATACCAACTTCATCACCATAAAAAATAGATAAATTACCTGGTAAAAATGTAAGTGCAAACAAATAAGATTTATAAATAGCCTTTCCTTTTAAATAATCTTCATGACTAATTTTATGATTTTTTAAGAATTGATGATTTTCGTTATCAACGTCCCACGCCCATTTATTATAAGGACTAAAAACATCAGATGCAAAAATATCAATAGCACGAGAAATATCATGAGTAGACGTGAAATTCATAAAACTTTGTATTGTATCATCCGGATAATCATAAATGATGCTACTCAAAACATTTTTTAATTTATGAACATCAGTATACTTATAATAACGAATCAAGGCATCCATTAAAGAATAATTCATAACACTATCCATTCCACGACCAGAAGAGATATAGCCACGATTCATCTTCATAGGATTTTCCCAAACTTCCCCTAAAATAAAACCATTCTTCTTATTACGATGTACAGCATCTCGAATAGCCTCTATATACTCATCTGATAACTCATCCGCAACATCTAGGCGAAGTCCATCAATTCCCATTTGGAACCATTGATCAATAACACCACCTTCACCAGTAATAAACTCCTTCCAAGAATTACTAGAGCTATCACAAACAGGCAAATTCGTATTACCCCACCAAAACGAAAAATTACCATTTTCATCTGTTTTATAATAAGAGTAATATGGGCTCTCTTTGCTTTGGTACGCACCAAGAGAATCATAATGACCAAATTCATTATAGTAAATACTATCATTACCAGTATGATTAAATACAGCATCTAAAATAACTTTCATTCCCCTAAGATGTGCTTCATGGCACAACTTAATAAAATCTTTTTTACTTCCAACATAAGGATCGATTTCTAAATAATTTCCAGTATCATAACGATGTGTAGAAGAACTTTCCATAATAGGACTCAAATATAGAATATCAACACCTAAACTTTGAATATAGTCAAGCCTATCAATAATTCCTTTTAAATTACCACCATAAAAATCACAATTCCAAAGCCCATTTTGAGGATGTGGTCCAAGAACAGGTAATTCTTCCCAATCCTCATGAATAACCCGATTAGGAAGTTTAGGTAATTCTTCCCCTTCATGATAAAAACGATCCACAAAAATATGATAAATCATTTTACCTTTAGCCCAATCAGGAACATGAAATTGAACTGGTAATTTAAAATATTCATTATCAATCAAGACATCAGCATCATGCTTCTTCTTATATTCTTTTTTCACTCCATTAATTACATAAGAAAAATAATAAGAATAAGAAGCACGAGTATTTAAGAAAATATCAGACTCAAAAATAGCATAACCATCCTCATTTTTAACAAAATTTAAAGGGAAAAATTTTTCCTGATTACCGTCTAAAACATTCATACCAACATGATCAATCCAACCATCACAAGTAGGAATCTTAATCCTAACTTTATAATGATTACCATATTTCTTTTCATCTAAAAGTTTAATAGAAAAAGAGACCTTATTATCCATAATAACCACCTTTCACATTTCAACCTCTTTCCATTCTTCAAAATTAGGATATCATAAAAAAATAAAAAAAAAAAGACCATTTCGGTCTTAGAATCAATAGCTATCAGAAACTTTTGCATGAACAGTTATTGATGCATTTGCATCAATCGTAGATCCCTCTGATCCAACATATACTTTTATAACTTTTACCTGTATATGTAAAATCTCACTCTCTCCAGCTGCCAAAGTAATTTTATTTAAATCATTCATATTACTTTCCATTGAAAAATAAGTATCATTTGTAAGAGTTGATGAAGTAATTTCTAAATCCACTGGAACACTACTATCATTTTGAATGGTATATTCTAAATAAGCAGTATCTCCATATCCAACCAAATCAGTAATAGTAAAACTTGCTTGCGTTTTATCAACCGAATCAATTTCTGTTTGAATTTGACCATCTCCAGATGAGGAAGAATTTGAAAAATAAACATCAATATCAGTTAAAGGTAAAACAGATGCAGAACCAGTAAGAGAAAGAGTAACTTGAACAATAGCATATCCAATACCTAGTAACAAAATGACAATTAAGATTATCATAAAGAAAAAAATTGTTTTATCTCTTCTACGAAAACGATTTCTCATATGTCTTCCCTACTTTACTAATATATTGTTATTATAACACAATTAACAAAAAATAAACGGAAATAATCAATTAATCAAAATAATGATTTTTTATTCCAAACATAGCCTTAAAAAATCTTCCCATTGCACGAGATGTAGTCAACCAAGCAAATTTAACCCCATTTTTTTTGTTATTTATCATTTTATTAACCATGTATTCTGCAATAACTTCTGGATAATCACCTAAGATATTATAAACATTCTTTGTTTTTTCATCTAATTGGATTTTCTCCCCATCTCCCATAGAAGTACCAATAAAATTAGTAATCATAATACCAGGAGTAATTTTCCCAATACAAACATAATTTCCACAATCATGACTTTCTTTAGATAAAGCCTCTGTAAAATATGTAACAGCACGTTTACTAGTACCATAAATAGATAATCCTAACATAGTAGCATCATTAGAACCATATCCTTCAACATTATAAATTGCTCCACTTTTTTGTTTCAACATAACAGGCATAATATGTTTACTACAAAGAATCGTTCCTTTTAAATCAATATCTATTAAACGATTAATATCTTTAGAATCCAAATCCCAAATAGCCTTCATCGGTTGATTTACTCCTGCATTATTAACCCAAATATCAATAGTATCAACTTCATTTAATATATTAGAAATCATTTCTTGAATTTCTTCTTCTTTAGTAACATCAAGTATATAACTTAAAACTTTTCCTGAAGAAGAAATACCATCTAACTTATTCTTTGCTTTTTCTAATTCTTCATGATTAATATCACACAAAACAACATTATAATTATTTTGATAAAATCTCTCAATCATGGCATATCCAAAACCCCTAGCACTTCCCGTAATAACAACTGTCTTCATACAATCACTCCTATTATTATTATAACAAGAAAAAGAAAAAATTTATTTGCAAAAAGCAAATAAATTATTGATTTTTCCACAAACCATGTAAATTGCAATAAGCATAAGCACAAATTAATTTTTCAGAAGATGAAAGAGAAAAAATACACTTAGGTTCCTCTCCTGGATGTAAATAATGAATCTGATATCCTAGGCTTGTTTCAATCATCATAAACTCAATATAATGATTCTCATCCATTGGATGAAGAACCTCTCCACAAGTAACTTCAACTACCTGATCATGTATCTCAACAACAGGAACATGCTTTTCAAACGATGCATCAACTCCATTTGCAACAAGCTCTTTCATAGAATCCCCACAACAAGTAGGAACACAACTTCCATCTTTTATAGATAAATCGATATTACCACATTTCAAACATTTAAAAATTCTCATAAAAACCTCCAATTAAATTATAGCACAAATTACAAAGCATGATATAATGAAAGAAATAAGGTGATAAAATGAAAATATATATAGAATTTTTATATGATGAAAATAACAATTACATTGCCCTAATTCACAAAAATGGAAAAATTAGAAGAATAAGAAATGAAAATAACATAAAAAATTTAATAAAAATTTGTAAGAAAAAAGGATATGATATTGACGGAAGAGAAGGAATTGTTAAAGAAGAATCAAATAATATTATCAAAGAATATGAACAATATTATGAAAAAAGAATTAAAAGATTAAATATTCTTGGAAATATTACACAAAACATGAAACTCTCACGTAAAAATATAACCATTGGAAAAAGAATAGCAATTGCATCCCTTGCAGCAGTATTAGTAGCAGCAGGAATATCTCATATCAAAGGTAAACCTGAATCTTCAGATTTAGCCGCAACATATGTAACAGAAATAGATAATGATAATATAATTGAAATAGATACAGACGAAGATGAAATAATACAAGCAATAGATAATGCTTTAGAAGAAGAAAAAGAAATAGTTGAAAAAATACCAGAACAAGATCAAACATCATCCTATAATGACAATATGATAGAAATGTTCCAAACAGAAGAGTTTCACTTTTCTTATGAAGATAGAACAGAAGAAGAAAATATAAGAAATGCCAAAAGATATGAAGATCTATTTGAAAAATATGCAAATCGATATGGAATGGATAAAAACTTATTAATGGCAATGGCTGCTCAAGAAAGTAATGGAGATCATAATAGTTACATAAACAGAGGTCCTGCTGAAGGACTAATGCAAATAGAAAAATCTGCACATTTAGATACAGTTGTTTCTGCATACAATTTTGAAACAAATCAAATAGAAAAAGAAACTATCACATTAGAAAAACTACAAGATGTAGAATATAACATAAAAATAGGAACAATGATTTTAAGAAACTGCATGGAAGAAAATAATTATAATATTCCCCTTGCCATACAAGCATATAATTTTGGAACAGGAAATATGGCAAAATCAATTAATACATGTTCCGATTTAGAAAACATATCAAAAGATGAAATTAAAAATAATCCTAGTAATAATATTTGGTTATTATATCGAGAATTTGTACATGCAGGAGATCCAAAATATGTAGAACACGTCTTCAGTTTTCTAAAAAGTGGAACAACATTAAAAATACTAGATAAAGAAAGAAATGAAAAAACAATAACAATTATCAATGATCATCAAAAAACATTATAAAAAAATCAAATGATTTAAATCATTTGATTTTTTATGCATAACTTTTAGTTGTTTTCTTAGCAGTACGAGTTCCTGTAACCTTCTTTTTCTCATCAACCACTTTACTCTTTGATTTAGAAACTTTTGATACTGCAGTAGTCTTTTTAGAAGATACCTTTCTAGGTTTTTTTACTTTTATATGGAATATTTTACAATACTCATAAAAACGATCAAAAAGATAAATAGTATTAAAAGAATAAATCATATATCCACTCTTTATCATATGAAATAATACAAGGATAAATAATCCTGAAAAAGGTATTTTAGAATTAATCCATACAAGAAAAATAAGCTCAATAATCCAATATCCAATAGAAATCAATCTATATTTTAATTTCAATAAAGAAAATAAAAATAATTCAGATGATACTAATAAAACATTAAAGACAATTCCAAAAAAGAAAATAATAGTCTTTAAATAAGAAACATCTTGCAAACTAGTAATAGAGAATGCAGATATTGCACATAATATTAAAATTAATATAGAAATAAAAGATATAATTTGTAAATTGATATGCATTTTTTTATTCATAATTATCCCCCTTAATAGTTCCCTATTATACCACAAAATGAATTATTTGTAAAGTTAAGTCCCTTTATCATATGATTAAGAACAAAAAAACGTTATATAAACGTTTTAATGAGAAAGATAATATTCCCGTAATCGACTACGTTCTGCAATAATTTGTATATGAACACAAATCGTTGGTTTTAATTGTTTTACATCCTTAATAAGAAATTCACAATATCCATTTTTTTCCTTTAAAGACTCCAATCTAACATAAAATAAATGATTAATTTTCCGACCAGTAATTTTATCATTTCTCATACGATTCATCATATTAGAAGATGGAATCTTAACAGAATTACCACTTATAATACCTCCCACTTGATGAATAGATTTTAACAAAAGATTAGGAGTAAAAACAGTATAAGAATTTTTACCAGAACGTCTAATTTCAGAACCATCAAAAGAAATAAAAGAACAACAATCATCTTTATCAATACAATCATAAGTAATTGCAATAATAGAATCAAATAAATCCATTGATATTAAAATATCAAATCCTAAACTTTTAAAATATGATTTTAAAATTTCTTTCTTATCAGAATCACTCTCTATTTTATAATTACCAACCAAATCAATGATATTATTTTTTTCATTAAACTGATGAATTAAAGAAATATACGTAGGATTTTCTTCTTGAAAAGAATGAGAATAAACTAATTTTCCTTCATCATCATACTCTGTTTCCTTCTCCCCTGCTCTAGCAATACGATCTTTAAACTCAAGTTTAATTTTTTCACCATTCATATAAAAATCAGCATCATATCGAGTAGGATTTCCATATTGAATCAAAAAAGTATTTAAATCATTTTTATTATAGTAAATATATCGACATAAAATACGATTATTATCATCTCTTAATCGATATAGTATATTAGCAGGTAAATCCCGAATATAAGTATGAAATACATCTGCAAAAGAATCTAATTGATAAAATCTCGCAATACTCTCAGCAAGAACACATTCACATAATGTACCAGATTGTAATCTTTTTTTACAAAAAAATTGTCTCTCAATTTCTGCTCGTACACTACACACTTTTTTAATCTTACGAGCAATATTTTTATCAACAGAATAAAACATTTTAATATCTGTATATTTTTGATAATACTTCTGATAAAAATCTTCAATTTCTTTTATTTCAGAACTTTTCAAAAGTAGATTAATAGGCTTATCATAAATATCTTTTAAAAAAGAATTTAAAACATTATTCATCATCACAACCTCCAAATAAAGAACTACTATGAATTCTTTGAAAAATAGAAGTATTAGAAGAAAAACCTAACGCCTCTAAAAAAACAGAATTAATTTGATTTCGGTATTCAACAGGAAATTTAATATTTTCTTGACTCTTCCCAGCATTCTTTTTATAAACAAAAAATTCTTTTTCTCTTTTCTGCATCTCTTCTGCAATCTGATTGATTTTATTTATTTGAGAAGAATTTAATTGATGATAAAAAATAGGTATATTTTGAATTAAACTAAAAGAATAATTAATTCCACCATCATATAATCTCCAATACCAATAAGCAAAAGAAGAATTAAAAAAACAGTAAATATAATTATAGATATCATCAGAAATATAGACAGTTCTCTTACCATCTCTTTTTAATTTACTAGATGCCCCAACAGTAAAATATCGACATGTAGTTGGAATATATAATGCTCTTCCAACACTAGAATCTAAAACATCACCCAAAACTTGATCAGATACCATCATCCATCGATCAAATAAATCATTAAGTTCTGGAAAACATTTATAATAAGCCTTATGATTAGAATCAACTATTTGATATTTAGAACTGATAAACTGATTTAAAAAATTCCCAGAAAGTAACCTTTCTCTCTCCTCTGATTTAAAACGAATTAATGGACTAATCCGAAACCCAAAACAATCCTTCCTATTCTCAACAACAGTAATAGATGCTCTCACAGAATTTCCTTTATTACTATTAAATACCCCATGTTTCCGTCCGTTAAATATCTGCCCTGGTACATTATCAAAAGAATAAATAAAACCATTATAATGATTAAGAAAACATCTTAAAGAATAAAACTTATCACTACCAATAAAACTATAAGGAGTAATAATAACAGAAGACAAACTACTAGAAATAATCTTCTCCATAAAAGAAGAATAAAGTTCATTAGAATCCATTACAACATCTGTTACTTTCCAATTATTACCTATATTAGTAATCTTATAATAAGGAGGATTAGAAATAACTTTAGAATTCTTAGGAAGACGTATATTTTGATCTAAAAAGTCACATAAAATACAATGAACTTTTTTCAAACAATCACTACCATATTTTAAAGCAATAGAATACTTACATATTTCTAAAGCAACATCATCAATATCATATAAATAGATATGTCCCTCTTGAATAAGTTCCATAGCCTTTTCTAAACCAACTAATTCTAAATAAGATATAATTAAATTTCCTGTTCCACATCCAACATCACATATATTTTCTCCCTCAAGAGAAAGTAACCATTCTGACATCAAAAAAGAAACATCTTTTGGAGTATAATACTTACCCATTTCTTTCTTATTAATCTTATTCTCATGGGCTAACCCAATCTCATATAATTCTCCAAAATTATCAAGTACAAATAACTCGGAATCAAATTTATTTTTTAAAGACTTAGATAGTATAGAATGCCAAGTTTTTTTCAAACCATTTTTATCAATATCAGAAAAATAATGATTTAAATCATATTTAGCCATATCAATACCACCTTTCTAAAATATTATACTACAGGAAAATATTTTTTAAAAATTCCAAATAAAAAATATCTATATCTTTCATCTCTCATGACAAGATTTATACTATTATATCACATACTAGTATAAAAAAAGTAGGAGAAACCTACTTATCAAATTCATAAATAATATTATTTAATAATTCTTTATTCTTTAACTTTTCAATCCAAGAAACAGGAATAGAATCATATCCATATAATATTCCAGCAATAGATCCAGTAATAGCAGCAACGGTATCCGTATCATCCCCTAAATTAACAGATGTCAAAATAGCATCAGAATAATTATGAGTATGAAAAATAGTCCATAAAACAGCCTCCAAAGTATGGACAATATATCCACCAGAATGAATAGAATTTAAATCAAAATGAAAAATATCATCTTGAAGAATTCTTTGATATACAGCAACTGTTTCATCCAAAAACATAGAATAATTAAGTTTTTGTATTCTAGAATAAGCATCTTCTAAAGAAGAACCATTTAATAAAAATATAACAAATTGAACATAAATAAAACATCCCAAAACACTCTGCTCATGGGCATGAGTAAGAGATGATGTATTTTTAACAATATCTAATATTTCTGCATCATCTATTTTTTTCTGAAAACAATATAATGC
>AUXO010529415.1_pt1 | contig 12828 bp, 13 predicted proteins | sample 768731 | NCBI WGS metagenome assembly AUXO01 (sample SAMN02715735, study PRJNA202380) | gut metagenome | biome: sheep rumen | host: Ovis aries | place: New Zealand: Palmerston North
CCTGCTGGACTATTTGCAGCATATGAACTAGTGATGAAAAATCCTACTTTAAAAATTGTTTTACTAGAACGTGGATTTAGTGTGAAAAAGAGGAATTGTCCTATGAATCAAAAAGGAGTTCCTTGTCAGAATTGTAATCCATGTGCCATTCTTTCTGGATATGGTGGTGCTGGTACTTTCTCAGATGGAAAGCTAAATTTTATTCCAAAATTAGGAAAATCTGATTTAACCAAATATATGTCTTTATCTGAAGCTGATCAGTTAATTGATGAAACAGAAGAAATCTTTACAAAGTTTCATATGGATGCGGAGGTATATCCTTCTAATCGTGAAGAGGCTGATGAGATTCGTAAAAAAGTTGCAATTGCGGGAGCAAAGTTGTTACTTATTAAGCAAAAACATTTGGGTAGTGACCATTTACCTGCTTATATTCAAGGAATTATGGATTTCTTAGAAGAAAAAGGTGTTGTTTTGTTGGAGCATTGTGATGTTTCTGATATTCAAACGAAGGATGAAAATCATCATACGATTCTTTATAAAAATGGAAGGAAAGAGGAAAAAATTCATAGTAAATATGTTATTGTAGCTCCTGGTAGAACAGGTGCTAAATGGATACAAGAATTAGCTGATAAATATAAAATTCCTTATCTTTCTCAAAGTATTGAAATTGGTGTTCGTGTAGAAGTTAGAAAAGATATTATGGAAGAGATTACGAATGTGATATATGATCCAACTATCTTTATTAAAACTCGTACTTATAGTGATGAAATTCGTACTTTTTGTACGAATCCAGGAGGATTTGTTGCAAAAGAAAATTATTATGGATATATTTGTGTTAATGGCCATGCATTAAAAGATGTGAAAAGTAATAATACCAATTTTGCTTTTATTTCAAAAGTTAATTTAACGGAACCTGTTACTAATACAAGATTATATGGAGAAAGCATTGCTAGAATTGCAAATGTTCTAGGAGATGGAAAACCAATTATTCAATCTTTGAAAGATTTACGTTGTGGAAGACGTAGTGAATGGCATCGTATTAATAAAGGTTTTATTGAACCTACTTTGAAGGATTGTGTAGCAGGAGATTTGGCTTTGGTTATGCCACATCGTATTATTACTAATATCTTGGAAGGATTAGAAACTCTTGATAAGATTATTCCAGGAGTTAATAATGATGATACTCTTTTATATGGACCTGAAATTAAATTTTTCTCTAATGAGATTGAAACAGATTCTAAATTTAAATTGAAGAATGATATGATTTATTTTATTGGTGATGGAGCTGGAAAAGCGGGTAATATAGTTACTGCCGCTGCGACGGGATTGGTTGCAGCAAGAGATATTTTAGAAAGGTATGATGAAAATGAAAAATAAATGGGGAATTATTGGAATTATTGCTATTGCATTATTATTAGGTGTAGCTATTGCTCTTCCTTCTAAAAAGGAAGAAAAGACAAGTTATAAAGAAGACTTATTAGGTATTTCTTATGATATGGATGGAAATACTGCTGAACTTTCTCAATATAAAACGGAAAATCCAGTTGTTGCTATGAAGATTCAAAAATATGGTTCTATCGTGATGGAATTATATCCTAATGTTGCCCCTAATACAGTTGCTAATTTTATTTCTTTGGTACAAAGTGGTTTTTATGATCATAACACTTTTCATCGATTAGTTCCTGGTTTTGTTTTACAAGGAGGAGATCCTGATGGTAATGGAACGGGAGGTCCTGGATATTCTATTAAGGGAGAGTTTATTAATAATGGGGTTGATAATAGTCTATTGCATGAAAAGTGGATCATATCTATGGCTAGAAGTAGTGAACCTGATTCTGCTGGAAGTCAATTTTTTATTTGTTTAGATAAAGCTAGTGATTTAGATGGTGATTATGCAGCCTTTGGAAAAGTTATTGATGGATATAAAAATATTGAAGCTATTGTTAAAAATGAAAAGGTTTTAGATTCTTCTAGTGGGAAACTTCAAAAGAACCTTGTTATCGAAAAATCTGTGATAGATTTGAAAGAAAAAAATTATCCTGAAGTTGAAAAGATTGGAGAGTAGTAAATTACTTTTACAGGGTTTACACTCTTTTTCTTTTTTTTTAAATAAATAAATTGTTATTTACTTTATTCTTATGTATACTAATAATAAGGTAGGTGTTTTTAGTGAAAAAAATAAAGATGTTTTTATTATTTATTGCAACATTTTTCTTTGTTCCTTTTATGGTTAGAGCAGAAGATGCTAATGTTACAATCAATAAAGTCAGTTTAGAAAGTAAAACAGATGGAGTAGAAATTACAGCAGAACCACAAATAAATGGTTTAGAAATCAATTTTGGATTAGAATTTTCAGAAGTAGGGGATAAAGTTGTATATAAAGCAGATTTTATCAACAAAGATAATGAAGATTATGAATTAAAACTTCCTGATTCTAAGGCAGATGGATATGTAACTTATACATATCAATTTAGTGATAATTCCAATATTTTAAAAGCAAATTCTAATAAGAGTTTGGTTATAACTGTTGAGTATAAAACAGAAGTTCCTGATAGTGCATTACAGGGTGGAAAGTATACGGAAAATAATCAAGTTAAGATTACATTATTGAATGATAATGGTACTGTTAATCCTAAGACTGGACAATCTGTTTTGTTTGTGTTTGTTATTGGATTATTGTTGATTGGTACGGCTATTGTTGTTTTTAGAAATCATAAGAGTAGTAAGACATTTGCCTTGTTACTTGCTATGGGAGTAATGTTTTTACCACTTAGTATTTATGCTTTAAAACAGTTAAGCATTACTGTTAATACAAAAGTTGAAATTGCTAAGATTAAGAATTTCTGTGTATTAAATTATGCTGTTCAACCTAACGAGCCTGGTGCTCAAGCTGTTGATCGTGCTGCAATCTTAAAGATGGTTGGAAGTGCTGGAAATGCAAATACGATTTCTTATAGTTATAAGACTGGAGAGACATTCCTTGATTATATTGAAAGAAATTCTCAATTTGTTTCTAGTACTGGAGACTCATTAGATTCTACATTCGATTTTGTATCTAATCGAGAAGAAGATGTATGTAATCATAATATTATTATTTTCTATACTAATGAAGAATTAGACACTATGTTTTCTTCTAGTAATACAGTAAATAATGGTTCTGAGCCTGGAACTTTTCAGGGTGGTAGTGATTTGATTTTGGATGAATCACAAGGTTGTTATTATATTAATAAGTATGTTTGTGGACAGCATTAATTATGAAGGAGCATGAAGATGCTTCTTTTTTTTATAAAAAAACAGAGATTTCACTCTGTTATACATATTCAATTGTAGTATCGGGCTTTAAAGATATTTTGAATTCTTTTTGATGTTTTTTATCCATTTGTCGATATTTTACTCCACAAGTATCAAATAATATTTTTGATGCTTTTGTTGAATCACTTTCTGAATATTTATCAGATAAATAGATGACTTCTTGAATTCCACTTTGAATTATTTTCTTTGCACATTCGTTGCAAGGAAATAAGTCGACATAAATTCTAGCTCCTTCAAATTCTTTTTTATAACCTCTAAAGTTGTCAATGGCATTGGCTTCAGCGTGGCAGACAAACATGTATTTTGTTTCTAATGGTTCTCCTTCACGATTCCAAGGAAATGAGTCATCATTAAAATGATTTGGTGCTCCATTATAGCCACAAGATAGAACACGATTGTCACTACTAACGATACAAGCTCCTACTTGAGTGTTTGGATCTTTACTTCTAGCAGCTGTTAATTTTGCAATGCTCATAAAATATTCGTCCCAACTTAAATAATCTTTTCTTTTTCTGATTTGTTTCTTTTGTTCCATTTTTTTCTCCTCCATATTCATCATATCATAAATTGTGACAAAAAAATATTTTTATGATAGTATATACGATTGATTGGATGTGAGAGAGATGCACGTAATTAATCTTCGAATGCATGAATTACGAAAATTAAAAGAATTACCAATAGAGGATGGTGTTTTAAATACAGAAGCATTGATGCTTATTTTAAAAAGAAGAAGTTTTCCTGATAAGATTGAGAGAGTCTTTAAATATTTAGATGCTCAGGATGATAAAAGTGTAATGGGAAAAAAATTATATACTGTTACTACTTTAAATCAATTAGATGAATATCAAGAAATATCAGAACTGGTTATTCCAGATTCTATTGTGTATGTAAATGGTAGTATTGGGGGATTTGGAATTCCTTTAATTCCAGAACATAGAAATTTGGGAGCAATTATTCATGATGAAAAAGTTCCTTTAAAAGTAAAGCTTCAATATTTGGAGCAATTAGGTATTATCATTGATAAAGTAGAAAGAGTACGTTTACCTGAGATTCGTTTTCAATTTGGTGATTTGAATGAGTTTAATTTTATAATTGATCGAGATAATCAATTAAAATCAATTGATTTAGATAGTGCTTATTTAGGAATTGGAGAACCTCTTCATATGGCATATTATTTATTGAAAAATCAATATGTAAAATCTATTTCTGAAAAATATAAGAGCACTAATAGTGGTATTATTATTCCTAGTGATAATACAGATTTATATTGTTATAATATGATTTTATTAAGTGCTTTATCAGGAAAAAACTTATATCGATATGATATTGATACTTATTATCGCTACTTAGATTATATTGATAAGTTAGGTTTACCAAGAGAAGTTATTCAATCTTTTTATAATATTTATATTCCTAAAAATAATATAAATCCTAGAGAATTTATAGAAGATATCGATCCATCTTTAGAAAAACAATTGGCTTTTTCTGAATTTCAAAAAAGAAAGTTATAACTATTATTTATCTTTATATTATTTGCGTTTTCTATAAAAATATGTTATAATATCTACACATTTGTGGATAGTATGAGTAACTATCTCTTGTGTAGGGGGTTCAAATGAAATATTTAGATATTGTTGTTATTACGATGTTGTTTTGGGGTAGTGTGATTACTAGTGGGTTATCTATCAATTCTACTAATCAATATAAAGGAATTTATTATGATCATGTAGAATCTACTAGTAATGTAGTTATTCATTCTGTAGAAGGGATGAATATTAACTATTCTGCTGAATTAAATATTCCGGGAGATTATTATGAATTATCATTTGATGTTGTTAATGATAGTGGTGTTGATATGAAAGTAGAAGACTTCTATTATCATGAAGATGATTCATTTATTGAATATCAATTAAAGTATTCTAATGGTAAAGCAATTCATAAAGGGGATATTCTAAAAAAAGGAGAATCTATAAGACTAACTTATAAAGTATTCTATAAAAATATGATTGATTCTAATGATTATCAGTTTGACTCTTCTTTTGGTTTACAGTATGGACAAGTTTTATAATTTATTAATAAAATTTATATTTGTTGCTTTTTCTATAAATGTATGTTATAATATGTACACATTGAGAGATTCGTCTTTCTGTGTAGGGGGGTTGTTGAAGTGAAAAAGCAGAAAGTATTATTAATAATGGATATTGTTGAATTAATTTTATTGATTGTAGCTTTATTTGTTTTTACAATTGTATTTAAAATAGTAGGAAATCATATTCGTTATTTATTTTTGATGGGTGACTTATTTGTAGTCTATACTTTTTCAAAAACACTTTCTAGTTTTGAAAATCATCTTTAATGGATGATTTTTTGTTTTGTAAAAAAACTATTATTGACTTTTTTTGTTTGAAGCTGTATATTTTTAATTGATAAGTGTGATGACAGGTGTGGAAAGCCTCGAGCAGTATGGGATTCAAGCTGATTCGTCTAGAATAAGTAAGGTGGAACCGCGGAGTTTGACTTCGTCCTTACGTTATTCTAGGCTTTTTTCTTTTTTGAATTACTTGAATATAAGAATTTTTATAAATAGGAGGAGAATAATATGGAACAATTAACAATGGAAAAAATAGTGAATTATTGTAAACAATATGGATTTGTTTTTCAAGGAAGTGAAATCTATGGAGGACTTTCAAATTCTTGGGATTATGGTCCTTTGGGAAGAGAAGTAAAAGAAAACATAAAAAAAGCATGGTGGAAAAAGTTTATTCAAGAAGAGAAGAATAGTTATGGATTAGATGCAGCAATTATTATGAATCCAGAAGTATGGGTTGCGAGTGGACATGTATCTAGTTTTTCAGATCCGTTAATTGATTGTAAAAGTTGTAAGAGCAGACATCGTGCTGATAAATTGATTGAAGAATATACGGAAGGAAAAGAGACTGGAGATGGATGGGATAATAAAAAGTTAGAGAAATATATTCGTGATCATAAAATTGTATGTCCAAAGTGTGGAAAGAGTGACTTTACTGATATTCGTCAATTTAATTTGTTATTTGAAACTCATATTGGGGTAACAGAAGACTCTGCTTCTAAAGTTTATTTAAGAGGTGAAACGGCTCAAGGGATTTTTGTTAATTTTTTAAATGTACAAAGAAGTGGTAGAGCAAAAGTTCCTTTTGGAATTGGTCAAATTGGAAAAGCCTTTCGTAATGAAATAACACCAGGTAATTTTATTTTTAGAACTCGTGAGTTTGAACAGATGGAGTATGAATTTTTTTGTAAACCTGATACGGATTTAGAGTGGCATTCTTATTGGAAACAAAAATGTTTAGGCTTTTTAGAAGAATTAGGTTTGAAAAAAGAAAATTTAAGATATCGTGATCATTCTCCAGAAGAATTATCATTTTATAGTAAAGCTACTACTGATATTGAATATCAATACCCAATGGGTTGGGGAGAATTGTGGGGAATTGCTGATCGTACGGATTATGATTTATCTGTTCATCAAGAACATTCTAAGACTGAATTAAAATATTTAGATCCAGAAACGAATGAAAAATATGTACCTTATGTTATTGAACCAAGTGTAGGTGTTGATCGTTTAATGTTAGCAGTATTATGTGATGCTTATCAAGAAGAAGAATTAGATGGTGGAGATGTTCGAGAAGTGCTTCACATTCATCCTGCTTTGGCCCCTTATAAAGTATGTGTATTACCTCTTGTTAAAAAGTATCATAGTGAAAAAGCTAATGAAATTTATCAAGATTTATCCAAACATTTTATGACTACTTATGATGAATCTGGAAGTATTGGTAAAAGATATCGTAGGAGTGACGCTGTTGGAACACCATGGTGTGTTACTATTGACGAGGATACTATTCAAAATGGAACTGTTACTGTAAGAGATAGAGATACGATGGAACAAGTTACAATGAAAATAGAGGAAGTTATTCCTTATGTTCAAGAAAGAATTCAATTGTAGAATTCTTTTTTTGTCAATTTGACAATTTTAGTGTAAAAAATTGTTGAACTATGTAAACTGACATATTATAATTTAACTATAAGGTAGGTATACTATCTATTATGAAGGGAGAAAAGTATGAAAAAGAATAAAAAACGTTTGAGTGTATTGGTATTATTGATATTGTTAGCCGTTGTTACAGTGGGATATGCACTTTTGAGTAGTTCTTTATCTATTAATGGTACTTCTCAAATTACCAGTTCTACTTGGGATGTTCATTTTGAGAATGTTTCTATTACAACTGGAAGTGTAGCAGCAACTGCAGCACCAACAATTGATACTTCTAAGCTTAATATTTCTTATGAGGTTACGTTAGCGAAACCAGGGGACTTCTATGAGTTTACCGTTGATGTTAAGAATGCTGGAAGTGTTGCAGCAAAGCTTAGTGATTTGCCTACTCTTACGGGAGTAAGTACAGAGCAAGATGTTTATACAAATTATACCTTTACCCATACTGATGGAACAGCAATTGCTAAAGGTGAGACTCTTGCTGCTGGAGCATCAAAGAATTTTAAAGTACGTGTTGAATATGATAAAAACATTAGTGCATCTCAATTACCAACTGCTGCTCAAAATATGACATTAACAGTTGGTATGGCTTACGAACAAGCATAATTATTATTATTATAAAGTATCTGTCTTTTGATGGTTTACTTTATAATTTTATATACTTACTAGTCTTTAGTAGGTATATAAAATTATAGAGTATAAGAAAGAATATAGAGGGGAATCTAATTATATGAGTAAGAGAAGTATTAAAAATTGTTTCTTAGGTATATTGTTTATTGCTTATATTTTAGCATATAAATTCTATATTTTTGAGCATTATATGAAGTATTCTGAGATTATTAGTGCTTCTTTTATGGTAGTTTTGTTAGCACTAGCAATTTCTTTTTTAGGATATCGTAAAGATAAACAGACTAATTTAGGAAGAAGTGTTTTTAAGGTTGTAGTATTTCATTTATGTTTATACTTCTTTGCTATTTATGGATTAGGATTGGTTTTAGGCTTTTCTAGAAATGGTTATTCACTATCTTTTTTAACATTAGTTGATAATATTTTTGCTCCAATTGTGGTTATTTTGATGAGTGAATTATTACGATATGTTGTTATATCTGCAAATAAGGATAAAAAGATTGTTGTTGTACTTGTTACATTCTTATTAACTATTTTTGAAATCTTTTTAAATACTAAAGGGATTCCATTTGATAATTTAAAAGAATTATTTCGTATATGTGCAACGATAATTCTTCCGATTATTATTAAAAATATATTGATGAGTTATTTATGTTATCATGTTGGAGTTCGATCTACACTTGTTTATCGATTGGTGATGGATGTTTATGTTTTCTTGGTTCCTATTGTACCAAATTTAGGGGAGTATCTTCAGTCTATGATTTTATTATCTTTCCCATTCTTAATATATATCAGTTCTTATGCAATGATTGATGATAGAATTCAAAGACAACAACCAATTTTTTATAAAGAAGGTTTTAATCCATGGGATATTCCAGTTGCAGTATTGTTAGTTGTAATGATTGTATTGATATCGGGATTATTTCCACATTATATGATTGGGATTGGTTCTGATTCTATGACACCTCGTATCAATAAAGGTGATGCTGTTATTCTTCGAAAACTAGAAAAGGATACTGTTTTAAAGAAAAAGGATATTATTGCATATTCCAAAGATGGTAAGGTTGTTGTTCATAGAATTGTTAGAATTGAGAATGGTTCTTATATTACAAAGGGAGATGCTAATGGTGGAGAAGATCCAAAACCAGTAAAATTAAAGCAGATAAAAGGTGTTGTTAAGGTGAAAATACCATTTATAGCATATCCAACTGTTTGGTTAAATGAATTAATTCATCGATAGGAGTGATAAAATGAAATTGAATGGAAAAGGAATCAGTTTATTAATTGGCGCTATTTTATTATTATGTGGGGCTTTTGTACTATATCAGCGTAACTTATTAGGATATGCACTGCTTTGTGTTACAGTAGCAGTTGTACTATTGATTAGTGCTGTTGCTTCATTGTTTCATAATAGTAATCCTACGCGTGTTTATGATAGTAAGATAAGAGATATTTTAACTACCTATGATTCTATATTGGTAAAGAGTAATAGTGTTCCTAAATTAGAAGGTAGAAATATTATTCTTGTAGAATCTATGGATGATTTAGTAGATGCTCAATTGGAAATTCGTAAACCAATTTGTTATTTAAAGCAAATTGAATCTTGTTCCTTTGTGTTGTTAGATGATAAAGAAGCTTATGTTTATGTTGAAAAGCTACATTCTGAAGATCTATCTCCAGTGGAAATTGAAATTGAAAATTTAAAGGTAAAAAAGAAGAGTGCAGAAGAGATGGATTCTGAAATGTTAAGAGATATTGAAAAGACTACAATTGTTAAGTTGTCAAATAAAAAGAGTTATAAGGTATCACCAGTTCGCAAGAAAAAAACACTTATGGAAGAAGAAATAGAACTTATATAATAATGAATAGTCAACGAGATAGTAGTTGGCTATTTGTTCTATTTAATATTTATTATAAAAACTGTTAGTTAGGAGAATCAATATGATGGAAGATGAAAGAAAGCAAGTTATAGAATATGTAAGAGTAGATGGAAGAAATTTGGCAAAAGTGCGAGATGCTTTTCGGGATGATGAAGAAGTTGTTGCAGCAGCTATATTAGGACGTGAATTTGGAGGTGTTCATGTTCTAACTTTTGCGAGTAAAAGATTACAAGATAGCTGTCGTGAACCTAATTCTAGATTGAATGAAATTATTGTAGCTGCTAATAAATGGCAAGAATTAAGAGAAAGAATTCGAAGCGCTAAAATATCTGTTGAAGAGAAAAATGAATTTTTACAGCAGATAGAAGATTTGAAGAGTTCTCTTTTAGATAAGTATTTTTTACATAAAAAGAAAAAAGATTCTCAATCAGAAGATGATTTTTATATGAATAATATTCATATTCCTGATGATTTAAAGAAAATGATTGATCAAGGAGTTGTTGGTACTTGCATGAATTATTCTTCTGATATGATTCATAATATAGCAGAGGGTATTTATCTTTATTTAGGAGAATTTGTTGGTGTACATTCTTCTAAATTTGATAAAATTGCGAATAATCATTTGGTAGATTTTATTTCTCGTAAGAATGATTTGTTTGGTATTCCTTTGAGATTTGGTCTTCGTGAATATTATGAAGAAATTCCTACTTATCCTGTTTTAGGTCAATATGGAAGAGATCGTGATATTACAGAGGCAGAAGCACCTTCTGATGTTGTATTTGCTGTTGATATGTTAAAGCTTTCTTTAAAAAATACTCCTGTAAGGAATGAACATCAAGAAAAAGTTTTGCAATTTTTGGAAAATTTAGATTTTCATTTAGCTGCTAAAGAATATGTTATTCGTACTGGAGAAGATGCTACTGTAATGATACAATCGAGACTTCATTTAAGAGAGCTCTTTGAATCACTTTCTATAGATGACTTTTATGAAGTCATTCAACCTTATTTTCAATCTTTAAATCCATGTGATGTCTTTAGAAATGATTCTATTGTTATAGAGGATGTAACAGAAAGTGCTAGAAATATTTTTACGAATATTGATCAATTCCATTTGAAAAAATCTGCTCACGCTATTTTGCTTGGAGGAAGAATACAAATATCTAGTGATAAGGGATATCGTGGTTCAGATAAAGAACAAGAAGATGCTGTTGGAAGTGTAGTCAGGGATGAAAGACATTTTATCAATATTGTAGCAGATGGTGTTGGAGGAGTAGAAGCAGGAGCCGTAGGAAGTAGGGAGTTGGTTCAAGAATTAACTATTTGGTATGATTCTTTACCAAGTGATGTTTTAGATAATGTGGAATTACTTTCTAAAATGTTAGATGAAAAAATATATGCTGTTCATCAAAAATTAATTTATAAGTATGGAGATAATCAAGCATTAACTACTGTTGTTGTGGCTTTAACAGCAGGAGATAAAACAATTTTAGCAAATGTTGGAGATTCGACAGCATACACTTATGTAGAAGGAACTGATAGACTAGTAGAACTTACAACTTTAGATTCTAATTCATATGGTTTAAGTTATGAAGAGGCAAGACATAATCCTAATAATAATGTTATTCGAGCATCAGTTGGTTCTTATTATAAAGATTTGCATTTACGTGTTATTCAAAATGTCGGACAAAGAATTATCTTATCTAGTGATGGAGTAACTGATTTAATTAGTGAAGATCATTTTAAACAATGTTTTAGGGAAAGAATACCTGCTAAAGATATTGTGATGAAGGCAAAAAATGATCCAGATGTAGAATCCGGTATTCGAAAGACTGTTGATAATATATCTGCAATTGTGGTAGATTTACCTAATGCGCAATTGCGTAGAGAGAGGGGGTATTAAGATGGCATTAGAAAAAGATAGAATTGTGATTTTGGATGAACAAGGGGTTGAGAAAGCTTTCTATAAACTATTACAGTTTACTAGTACAGAAACAAATCAAAGATATCTTGTTTATACAGATGATAAAAAAGATGAAGAAGGACAATTAAATTTATATAGTAGTATTATTGTAGAGAAGGATGGGAAGATAGAGTTTATTCCTGTACAAGAAGAAAAAGACCAAGATATTGTTAATCAAGCGATTATTCAAATGAAATTAGAACTTATGAATGAGGAGTAATCGTTCATGGTTTTTTCTATTTGTAGTTTTTTACTAGTTATATTATGTGGATTATTACCACCACTTTTTTGTTGGGTTGCTTATATTATTCTTTTTGTTATTTGTTTTATTCAATTTATTATTCATTTGGTTCATGCTAATCGTCATGATTTTCATAATAAAAAGGAGACAATATCATTATTTCTGAATTTATTATTTTTTGCGTTTTCATCTGTATTATTTACATTTACTCATAGTTATCATGAGGTTGTTAAGAGATTGAATCAGTATTTTCCCAATCAGTATCAAATAATTGGGTTAAGTTTTGATGATATAAATGATAATGATCTTACTTGTAAGTATTCCTTTCATGTGAAAATGAAAGATTCTTCTCAAATTAAATTTCATAGTGGATATTGTCATTCTAATGATTGGACTGCAGGTTATTTTGTTCATTATGATTATGCTTATTACTATATTCCTTACTATTTAGAAAAATATAATCAAGAAAATGGTACTAATATTCAATATTCTTATAGTGATGGAGAAGATATAATTAGTGTTTTATATGATTCTCTCAATAAAAAAGATGTTTCTTCCTTTATACAATCTTTATTATCTAGTACTGGAGATAAACATTATCAGTTTTATGTTATAAATGAAGAAAATGATCGTGAATTCTTTCTTGTTAGTTCTTGGAATCCTGATTATAAGCAATTTATTCGCATGATGTAAAAATTTAAAAAAATAGTTGACAAAATAAGGTTTTATGCATAAAATATTACTAGTCGAGAAAAAAGGAAAGAGATTTATATCCACCTGA
>AUXO013360561.1_pt1 | contig 12828 bp, 14 predicted proteins | sample 768731 | NCBI WGS metagenome assembly AUXO01 (sample SAMN02715735, study PRJNA202380) | gut metagenome | biome: sheep rumen | host: Ovis aries | place: New Zealand: Palmerston North
GAAGAACATTTCTGAAAATGAGTACAATATGATTTATTAGCTAGCACAAGAAATATCTGAGTATTCAAAAATCAATGATATTTCAAAAACATGTACAATCTTTTTTCTGTAAAAGATTTACTAAAATTAATATGTAGCTTTAAGAAATACGATATAGTAATCGATACAGAAGATTATTTTATGATTTCAGGATTTATGTCTATGCGACTATGAAAAATAAACGTATGATACAAAAATATCAAAATAAGATGATTAGCATATAATAATTGAATTATGTACAATGATCAGCAACATGCAGTCTTAACTTTTATTGATTTAGCGAAAAAAGTCTGAATAAAATGAGAAATTCCAGACAGTTTAGAAAAATTGAAATATACAGAGAAAGATAAAATTAAAGTAGATGAATTCTTGAAATGATTAAAATATAACAAGTTAATATGTATGCATACATGATGAGCTGAAACTGCAAAAGAAAGAGCTTGGCCACAACATAAACGGGTTGAATTAATATGAAAAGTAATTGATAAAAATAATAAAGTAAAAATCGTATTATCATGAACTAAATGAGAGTCCAATTATGTACAAGAATTAATTTCAAAATTACCACAAAAATATCATAGTAATGTGATCAATATCTGTGGAATGTTCGGAATATTTGAGTTTTGATACCTACTTGAAAGGTGTGACTTAATGGTATCAAATGATACTTGACCAATGCACTTAGCTGCAGCTATGTGAACCAAAACCATTTGACTATTCTGACCTGAAATCCCTAGGAAATTTGGTCCATATCCATTGACGAAAAATATTTGACTTTATAAAGGTAGATGAGAAGCCTATATTAAAGTACATTTATGAATATGGGAAAAGGATACAGAGTATTCAATCAATAAAATTGGTGTTGATGATGTTTTAGAATGTATAGAGATTGATGGCTAAAATATTATGTTATAGAAGTGGCGGAATGTGAGATTTTATAACAACTATTCCGAAACGATACGATATAAAAGAAAATTGAGATGATGTATATTTATTGTGTTATAACAGTAAATACAAAGGGAATCTATACTTATTTTCTGAATTTGATAAAATTCCTTTAGATATATGATTAGCAAAATGAATTATTGAAATTCCATACAATAAATTCAAATTATTACGATTCTGTATCAAAAATTTCCATAAGTTTGATAAATTTTATATGCCAATAAAGACAAAATATGGATACTTATTATGAAAAATCTTAAGTAAAAAAGCTGAATATACATTTGAAAATCAACGAGATACATCAAAGTATAAAAACATAATAGAATGAGAAATATGAAACTGAAAATTATTATCAGATTACAAAGAATTCTTTGATTCATATATAGACCAAGAATGTAAAATAAATGATAAATATATTTGTATATATCCAAGTGATATAACTAGATCCTTAAAAAATGAAGATTGGATAAATCTAATAAAACACATACTAGGTAATTATAAATATAAAATAGTACTACTATGATGAGAGAGAGAAAATCGATTTAGTAAGATAGTCAAAGAACATTTTGAAGATGAACTGTGAAAAAATATAATCGATAAAATATGAGAAATTAATCTGAAAGAGACAGGAAATTTATTAAAACATTCTATATGCAACATAAGTTGTAACGGATGAGTGATGCGATACTGATGCATTCTAAATGAAAACAATATCACAATTCAAATAAAATCAGCAAATGTATATAGGCCACCTGAAGATTGAAAACATACAATATGTATAACTCAAAATGAATGTAAACGATTCTGTGATGGAGAATGTAAATTCAAATGAACTAATAAAGATCATATATGTAAAAATATCAATTTACAGGAGATATATAATAAACTTTTAATTATTAACAATAATTCAAAATGATATCACTAATAAAATCTCATCTAAAAAATTTAGCAAATGCTTATCATTACACAAAAAGCTTTTGATTATGTATATATATATTGATTTTATGAATTAAATGATTCTTAGCAAAAATATTTTGATGAGCCTTCAAAAAACGATATATAAAATATCGAAATAAAAGCAGAGAATATATATTCGATACACCTTTCTGAAAATATTTATGTTGAAATATGATTACTTATGCAGCTATGGATAAAAACTATGAAATCGAAATTCAAAAAACATTAAAAAATATTTTAAAAAATCAGAATTGAGATTGGGTTTTCATAAATATTTGAAGCAATATCTGAAGATGGACTGTCGACATAACTAAAAAATATAAATGTAACTGTATAAGTATAGAACCAAATCCTACAACTTTTCAGAATTTAAAAATAAATACTGTACTATCAAATATAGATGATAAAGTCGAATTATATAATATATGACTAGGAAATACTAATTGAAATATGAAATTTGATACTTGACAAGATTGTTCTCCTGTTGCCCATTTTGTAGAAAACAATGATAGTTTCTCTGTAGAGAAAGATATTTGGATACCTTGAAAAATAATTGATGTACCTATCAAAAGATTTGACGATTTATGAATTGCTGATGAGAAATTAAAAAAGACTAGACTGATAATAATGGATGTAGAATGATTTGAATATCAAGTATTACAATGAATGAAAAGATCTTTAGAGAATTTTCATGATATAAACATTATTATGGAAATACGAGAAAATCAAAAGAATAAAGAAAAGATAATTCAACTTATGAAAGATTTAAAATATAGTGTTAAAAAAATTGATAAAGAAGATTATTTGTTTAGTAAATAAAGAACGAAGATAATATGGTTTACATTAAAATTATCCTTCTAAAAATCGCAAGATATATAGCAGTAATGGTATGAAATATCATCAGATTTTTTAGATGAAATAAAAACATAAACTTAAAAGATATCAAAAAAATCATCTTTAATAGAAAGGATAGAATTTGAGATGCTGTTATAACTAAACCAGTTATTATACTTTTCAGTAAATATGTAAAAGAAGAATTATGATTAGATATAGAAATTGAAGTAGAATGCAGCAAGTATAATGAATTTGTATTTAAAGAATGAGATTGAGAAAAATATTATAATTTAATTAGCTCCAAAGAAGATATTAGCAATACATGAATAAATATCTTATGGATTCTGAAACAACAATTCATTAATTTATTTAAGCCAAGCAGCAAAGAGAACAATATAAAAGATGTTGTATACATAGATTTAGTTTGAAATCCCTATCATATAAATCAAAGAAAATATAATCTAAATTATTATTTTATCTGACCAAATCTATTTTTTAATAACTTCCTACTAGACTATTCTTTACCCGAAAATTACGTATCATGAGTGAAGATAAATTTGATACAATCATATATAAACTTAATTTCATGATGCTTTAAATTAAACAACTTTGAAAAATATATAAATGACAATATTGATGAATTCTATACCGATTACAACTACTCTAAAAATAAAGAATGAATACTAATATTTACATGAAATAAAGAATATAGAAACTTGAGTATAGAAACACGAGAAAATTTAATCAAAAATCTCAGTGAAAAACATAATGGTAAAAAAATTACTATAATAGATGATAATTCAAACATTATATACGACTGACTCCAAAGAATTAAAGATTTTCCTAAAAATGTTCAGTTAATTAAAAACATATTCACACTTCAGGAATTAAAAGAACAAGCCAAAAATTATGAATTATTAATTTGAATAGATTGATGATGATTTAATTATATCAGAACATGTACAGATAGTATAACAATTTACACAATTTGAAATCATTATACATGGTCAATATTTACATGAAAAAATAGATATAAAAAATCTGATTTATGAAATAAATGGATATTAAATAAAATAGAAACACACTGAAAGAAATTCTGATATATTAAAAAAAAAAGTACTCTACTACCTACTTATGACATAGCAATATCAAAAAAAAATTTTAATTTATTGGCAAAGTAAGCCAATCATCCGGAATTATGTTATTATTAGCATATATTGAATAATCTTTAAACCATTTCTTGGGTGTAATGACAATTTTTTTTGGGTTTTTATTTAAATATGCTCACCACCACGAAAAAGTTGAATGAGCTGTAATATTATGCTTGCAAGAACTCATCAATAGCATATCTTCCCAACTATTATTTCCATTATTGTGGTCAACAAAAATAGCATCTCACAACCATGAAAAATGCTTACGCACATAATCAATATCATCCGAAAAAACAAAAAATAAAGGACTTTTTACTTTATGTTTTATAATATCTATAGCTGTTTTATAATATATTCTTCATAATTCCGGATAAATATTAGGATATTTTAAGTAATCCCCCCTTCTTATATGTATACTAACACTTCACTCTTTCATGAGATTCATTAATGCTCTTGTTTTTGGAGACGGCTCTTTTATAAAAGTAAAATCTAATTTAATTTTATCCCAACAATCCTTGAAATATTTTTCACAAATAAAATTTCAAGAAATATATCAATTTTCTATGTGTAAAAATTTTTCATCAAATAATAAAGGATGATTATAAAATCTAAAATCATTTCAATTTAATTTACTAAATATAATTTTAAGAACTATTTGACAACTATAAGGGAATCTTCATAAGGATTTCCCCCAAAATAACTTCCTTGTCCTTTCATAAAAGGGAATATCCTTTATATCAGCATATTGTCTATCAATATCGAAGATATCACCCAACTGAAAGGGCCTTTCTCCCCAAAATTTATAATAATAAGTTATTCAATTTATATCCAATAAAAACGGAATTTTATTTCTCAACGAAAGAGCTTTTATATATGCATATTGAAACATTTGATTTCATAATCATCATGTGATTTTCTGTATTACCACCATTTTAGATATACATAATTAAAATTTTATTGATAGTATTACTCAACAAGTTTATATAATCAATAATCATACATAAAAAAAATATTTAAATGATTCTAACCATCAATTTAAGTTTAGCAAAACATAATCAATTAAACATAAAACATCCTTAATTAATCTAAAGTTTTAAATATAATCCAATAACCTTCCCCATGCATCTTTACTCCTTATCTTTTCCTTTTCTATAAACTTTAACAATATTTTACTATATTCTTCCATATTCGTTGTCTTTAATTTACTTCCCAAATCATCAAAATCATCATAAGTTATAATAGGCCAATTCGTATACCGATCAGATTTTCAAATCCAATATTCTAAATCACTAATATCATCACTATATGGACTTGGAATATTACTTAATCATCAAACATAATTTTCAATTTTATTAAAAAATTTTTTACTAAAGATATTTTTTCAACAATATTGATTATATTCATTCATGAAATCATATTCTACTAGAAGATTATACTCCTTATGCCACTTACTTAGCAATTTTACAGATGGAAAAAACATAGGCATTCCCATTTCCAAAAAGTCCATAATAGATCATATGTATATTGTATACGGAATCACTATAAGTGCCTTATATAACGCAATTTCTTTAAACTCATATTTTTTATCTTTGTATCTTGTTGTTATAGAATAAACATTATCAACTCACACATTTTGAAGACTTTTTATGCATAAATTTATAATATTCTCACGTTGATTAAAAATCTTATTTTTACCCGGTACTATTAAAAATGATTTACTTATTCACTCATATTTATCTGGTATATCATCTAATAATGGAGGAATATGATATATTCTAGATTTTCATAGAAAATACTTATAATATTCATAATCAAAATTACTAGCTGTAATTAATATATTATTTTTTTGTTTTAAATTATTAATTTTTTTTTCCCAATCAGAAAATTTAAAAACATTAAAAAATCATAAATAAGGAAATCTATGATTTAAATATATAATATTCTTCTTGAACATATTAAAAATTTGTGTTGGTAACGAAAAATCACATGCTCACAACAATTGTTCATTAAAAAAGCCTGAATTATTCTTTTTATAGTACTTTCATAATTCCTCATAACAACAATAATTTCCTCACTTCTCCATATTAAAAGAAGAAATTCTATCTCATTGTGTTATATTAGTGTATATATCAAATACCTTTCCAAATGTTATTAAATTAAATTTATCACTTCTTTGATTTATTCAATTTCTCAAAATTTTATTTGTATAAGGATGTTCACTAAAACAAATTACATTAATTTTTTTTTTATCGAGCAACTCCATACTTGGTGAAAAATTTTTTAATTTTTTATATATAAACACAGAAGATATTTCGATTTTCATATATTCAAACAAAAAACAAAACCAAGAAGGCAATTTTCATGATAATTTAGAAGCTATGAAAACATACGCTTTAGATAATAAATTTTTCATTTATTTTTTTTAATTAAAAAGTCTTATCCAACAATTTATAGATTCGATCTCCAGAACACTAAAATATCACTTAGCTATCAACTCTTTATAGATATTTACCAATATTTCTGATACATGTAAATTACTTACATCAATTCAATCTAACACGTTTATTAAATTTCAGGCTTCTTTATAACACACTATTTCTTCATTAAAATCTATTTGTAAATTGTGTTCATTTCTATCTTGATATACAGTTGGGGATTGAAATAGTACACTTCCTCACATTTCTTTTATTCATCTCTGTGCAATATAAGATTTCCATATATCACAAGCCCTCCAAATTACTGTATGTGGTATATATAGAAAAGGGAAAGCCTCTTTACACCAATAAGTATTTTGAGTATTGAACGGACATCGAGAATTTTCTCACAATGCAATAGTTTTATCTTTATCAAAATATACTTCATCTCATAAAACAAGTCTATAAATAGCATCTACATCTGGATCTTTATCTTCTAAAGAATGTTGAATATAGGGTTTTATAGATTTTTTTGAGATTTTAGAAGTATCTAATTTTTTATTTATACACTGCAAGTCTAATCACCTTGGTCGTATTTTTTTATTTGTAAAATATTCATAAATATTAAGTGATCCTATATCATCAATTACATCACAAACAAACTCTTCTGTATCAATAAATTGTGGATAAAACTCGTATGGAATATTATCGTCATCTGTTTCGGCTATAAAATCTGCTCATAATTTAATTGCGTGATAATATCAAATATTTTTTCTTGCATAATGCTTTTCCGGAATAAGTTTAGCGAATTCCGGATATAGTTGATACTGACTTTCTATATCTAAAAAAATCAATTTATCGTGTTTAACATAATCGATAGGTCATTTTCTATCTCCAACTATGATAATCTTTCGTTCATCACCTAATATATCCAAAAATTTATACACAGCTTTTGTTGGCTGATTAATCGTTGTTATTACTAAAAATTTTTTCATCATTTAATAATAATTTTCTAAAATCCATAATTACTCATACTGGTTAAAAACTTTAAACCCATGAGCTTTTAGTAGTTCATCTTTTTTAAATTTCTCTATATCTGATTTTACCATTTCACTGCATAATTCTCTTACCGTATATTTTTGTTTCCATCATAAGGTATTCCTTGCTTTACTTGAATCTCATAGCAAGAAATCAACTTCTGCAGGCCTAAAATATTTTGGATCTACCTCTACTAAACATTTTCAGGTTATTATATCATATCACTTTTCATCTATTCACGTTCATTTCCACTCTAATTTAATTCAAACTTCTTCAAAACTTCGATTTACAAAATCTCTAACTGTATTAGATTCTCATGTAGCAATGACATAATCATCAGGTTTGTGTTGTTGTAAAATCAACCACATTGCCTCTACATAATCCTTTGCATGTCACCAGTCTCTTTTAGCATTCAGATTTCATAAGTATAACTTTTCTTGAAGTCATAGCTTTATTTTAGCTACAGCCATTGTAATTTTTCTAGTAACAAAAGTTTCTCATCTACGCGGGGATTCATGATTGAATAAAATTCAGTTGCTACAAAACATTCAATAACTCTCTTTGTAATTTCTTACTATCCACATTGCATAAAGTTTTGCACATCCATATGGACTTCTTGGATGCATTGGAGAGCTTTCATTATATCATTTTTCGGGTCTATTATAGTCCATTCATCAGAACAATTCTGATGTAGATGCTTGATAGAATTTACAAGTATTTTCTATTCAGGCAACTCTGATAGCTTCAAGTAACCTTAAAGTTCACATAGCATCACAATTTGTAGTATATTCAGGAATTTCAAAACTTACTCAAACATGAGATTGGGCTGCTAAATTGTATATTTCATCTGGTTTAATTTCTGAAATTAGTTTGATTAAATTAGCACTATCTGTCATATCACTGTAGTGCAATGTCAACTTCCTATCTTTAACTTCAGGTCATTCATAAATATGATTAATCCTTTCTGTATTAAATGATGAAGATCTTCTTTTTAAACCATGTACTTCATATCATTTTTCAATGAGAAACTCTGCAAGATATGATCAATCTTGTCACGTTATTCATGTTATTAAGGCTTTTTTTCCCATATTCAAACCATTATAGAATAATTTTTTTTCAATGAATCCTATCGTTTATACCCTGATATAAGACAATTATATATGTCAACAAAGGAATAAACATACGTTTTAATCGTAGTTTTAAATCTAAATTTTTAGAAAATTCACATGGTGGCAACCCTGAAAGTTCCCTATATTCATGATATTTATATGCCAAAGGATTTGGACAATATTTTTCCCATGGTTTCCATGCAGCATAATGTATGATAATCGGATCTTCTAAGTTATTTTTAAAGACTTTATAATACCTAGTATAGGCATAAGGATCAACCGAATATTTCACAGATATATCCTTTCTTTTATCATACAATATTGCGGTTATAGCATCTTGATCATTAATTATCTTATGGGTTTGCATATAATCAAATATTTTTTCTGTAATACTATTATTTCTCATATATTTTAAATTCATCAGCATAACTCAAGCACAGAACCAACCACATTTTTTTATTGGTAAGTGTAGTTGATGTTCATATTGAAAATAAGTATACCCATTTGTAGGAGCTCATATAGCATATTTATCACCTAATCATATATTATACAATTCAGATATATCTCAATCGACAATTATATCTGGATCTAAATACAAAACCTTATCCAAACATTTTAGTAAACTAGGAGCATCTATTCTAAAATATGTTTGCCACGTTCAATGAAAATCAGGAAGTCTTTTATATTTATTCTCGTCAACAGATACAAAATTTATCGATGAATTTTCAAATTTTTTTTCAAGAGATTTTAAAAGAATCTTATTACTACTACTTAATCAAGAATCAAAAATCCAAATAATACCACAATAATTTTTATTTAAATTATATAAAGCAGAAAAAATCGTTATATACATATGTTTTGCATAATTATCATCACTAGTTATACAAATATTTACTTCTTTCATGAATAATTATTTCTTAAATAAATCTTGATATTCATTTTCTAAATATTCTTTCAATGCAATTTTCCAATCTCTCATTATATTGCATCCACGAAGAGTTAATCTTTTATCAATCAATCTTTCACATCAAGGCCTTGGTGCAAAATATTCCTTAGCAAAATAATCAGAACCAACTTCTGTGATTCTAATATCATTTTCTAATCACAATATTCTGAGCATTTCTTTTGTAACTTCTAATCTTGATGTTTGTCATCCACAAACCATGTTATAAAGTCATCGGTACTCTTTTTCTAATAATAATCTTACATTTTTAGCAAAATCATGAGTATATGTTGGAGTTCAATCTTTATCATTCACAATAAACAATTCTTTCTTTCATTCTTTTAATTGCTTGGCAATCTTATTGATAAATTTTTTATCCTTTTTTGGTCCCCCACCCATCATTCGTCAAGCTCTACAAATAAGATACCTTTTAGCATGTTCTTTAACAAAAAGCTCTCAATAATATTTTCACTTTGCATACATTGATCCAGGATTTGGCTGTGACCAATCATCATATAATTCCTGCTTTCAATCAAAAATACCTGCTGTACAAATGTAGAGTAGAGGAATATCTAACTCGTTTGCTATATATACTGCATGTTCAACAGAAATTGCATTCGACATTAAAGTATCATCAGGATTTTGCTCACAATATTCCAAATCTGTCAAAGCTCAAAGATGGAATAAATAATCTGGTTTAAAATTCATTACATCTTCTTTATATTTTTCAAAATCACGGAAGTCTAAGAAAGATAGCCAATCCTCATTAACGTCTTTATCTGTACATTTTAGTTCATATCAATTTTTAAATTGTTCATAAAATGCCTGTCAAAGCATTCATCAGCATCCTGCAATGTAAATTTTTTTCATCTGAAATTAAAAAAAGCTAAAGACAGACGAATCTTTAGTTATTAATTACTTTGATTCAATCTGTATAATGATTCGGCAATATCACTATACAAAGAATAGGAGGAATTGCAATATGAAATTATGAGAATTCTATATTTTTTGAACATGCTAATTGTCAATCGATATACAACGAAAGTTTATTATTTATATCCCAAGTAAATCATATCATATGAGCAATTTTTGAATCTAATTTTGAAACATCATAGTTTAAATCAATTCTTCACTTTCATAAAACAACATAAGCAATATGTAAAAAGTTACTTTCATTTTTATCCATGAGAATACTTCATCACTCTGGATTTATTGCAAAAATAACAGAATCTTTATTATCATTATATATCAATTTATTAGCCTCTATCCAAAAAGCTATAGTTCAAACTAAGATTGTAGGTGTATTGTTATTTCTTTGTTCCATTATGTTCATATTTAGTAAATAAATCGTTAATATCTGACCGAATGTCCGGATTTATTACAGAATTTCAATAATATATTATCTGGTTTTTTGCTTGATTATTAAGGTTTTGGTTAAGAAGATTATTATTTTGATTTAATGTATTATTTATTTTAAAAATATTATGATAAATAGGTTGTATAAATAACAGACTTATTAATCAGATTATAAATGATCATAATCAAATTATAAATGATAATAATCAGATAGTATCTCAAATATCAAATGAAATAACTAAATTCATTTATTAAATTATAACAAAATAAACATTATCCTCTTGGTGGATAAGGATCTTTTCCATATGTATTTCTTTCCCTAATCTGTCAATTTTTTCAATGAATGAACAATTCTGACTGAGAATCTTTTGCAAGACTTCTTCCAAATCCAATCGCTTCTCTTTGTGTCGAAAAACTACAAGTTACGTTTTTGTTTCTTTCCTTTCTGATTGCCCAATCTCAATTGTGGGTTACTACATGAATATTTTTTCACATCTTTACATTCAATACAGTTAAAATCATATATAATATATACATAAAAAACTTAAAAAATCAATATTTTTTACATTTAAAAAATCATCTTTGATAAAAAATCACATTATTTTTTACATATTTTTACATATTTTTACATTTTATTTGATTTTTTGTAAAATTTTAATATAATATCCTAAATTTATACCTTCATCATTACCATAATGATCGATATCGCTAAAATCAGAAAACAATATAAACTCTCTCAGGAAGAATTTGCCAAAATTCTCTGAATTAGTAGACCTACTCTCTGCGACATAGAGCAATGAAAAAGACCTCTTAAAAAACCTGAAATCGAAAGATTGGCTAACGCTCTAGATATGACTATATGAGAATTAGAATCCAAAGGTACTAAATCTCAACTCATACCAGACAAAGATAATCCATACTACAAATTTAAACAAGTCTTACTCTATATCACTTCAAAATGTGCGGGTAAACCAAACGTATGAAAAACAGTTCTAAATAAACTGCTATATTTTTGTGATTTTGATTATTATGAAAGACACGGAGAATCTATTACTTGAGTCAATTATATTAAAAAGATGAGATGACCAGTTCCTCAGGTGATGGATATAGTGATAGATTCAATGATCAAAAGACAGGAAATTCAAGAAATAGAAGTCCCATATTACGACTTTACACAAAAAAGAATTATCCCTCTAATCAATCCTGACTTATCAGTTTTGAATGCCGAAGAATTAGCTCAGATTGATGAAATTATTTCTAAATATTGAGATAAAAATGCTGAATGGATGACCAACCGATCTCATGGAGATTTACCATGGAGAGCAACTGAAAAAGAATGAGATATAATTCGTTATTGAATAGTAATGTATCGCGATGAAGTTTATGCTGTAAGTAATCGAGAAGATGACGATGATTAAAATTATAATGTGTGATGAGTTTATAAAAGATGCAAAGCACTTATCAAAAAAATATAAATCAATAAAATCTGACATAGAATCCATTATTGCCGCGCTGAAGGCAGATTGATTAGCTCTACCTCATATCGAAAGAATAAATAATTTGTGACAAGATATCAAAATCCCAGTTTACAAAATGAGAAGAGTTTGGTGCGAATCACTCAAAAGTCCATCAAAACTCAGACTGATTTTTGCTTATGATGAAAAAAATAATGAAATTCAGCTAATGCAATTTTTAGAGCTTTATGCTAAAGCCGATAAAGAAGTAGAAGACAGAAATAGAATCAAAAAATATTTATATGGTAAAGATCATATCGAGTAAATACTCGTATTTTTGTGAGTTTATTTATCACCCAGCATATATTAAAAACGATATATTTCAAATGACGAAATTATATTCTTTTTTGTAAAAAAGATAAATTATTTTAAATAATTTTAATATTCAACAATACTTAATTTACAACTAATTATTTCACTATAAAGAAAAAGCCGATAGAATTATCTACCAGCTTTTTCAAATCATATGATTTGGGAGGGGTGGGATTCGAACCCACGACCTTATCCTTAAGAGGGATCTGCTCTACC